>ERZ1106915.1716-NODE-1716-length-16201-cov-3.074074_pt1 | contig 16201 bp, 15 predicted proteins | sample MGYA00403653_ERZ1106915 | MGnify/ENA primary metagenome ERZ1106915 (study PRJEB35170, sample SAMEA104062404) | human gut metagenome | biome: human gut; feature: human-associated habitat; material: faeces | place: Denmark | collected 2012-06-06 ... | reverse complement strand
GAAAGGCGCGGAGAGAAGCGGGTAAGTCGGTTAAGGCAGCTAAATAAATACTTGATACGGGATACTTTCAGATATTTGTCTAACCGCATAACTGCTCCTTTTCGCGGCGATACCGCCGCCAGAATTCCTGCTGCCCGCCCCGGGCGGACACGTTTTCCCGGAAACAATAACCCCTCCGCAACGCACGTTCGCATCACAGAGGGGATTCACATGACCTGTCAATCGATCAGGTCAAATTTATAAGTCAGTTCATTCCGAAAACAGAATTAAGCGTTTACCATATCCTTTAAAGCCTTACCAGCTTTGAATTTCGGGTTCTTGGAAGCTGCGATTGTGATCTTCTCACCTGTAAGCGGGTTTCTTCCCTCTCTTGCTTCTCTCTCGGATACTTCGAATGTACCGAAACCAACTAACTGTACTTTCTCACCTTTAACTAACTCTGCTGCAATAACATCTGTGAAAGCCTTCAGTGCCTTCTCAGCATCTTTCTTGGAAAGTTCTGCCTGCTCAGCAACTGCTGCGATTAATTCTGTCTTGTTCATTTGTTTTATTTCCTCCTAAAATTCATTTCAAAACCCGCGGACAAAGCCTGCCCGAAGGACCTTTGCATTGCACTCTTACATTTATATATGTTTCTGCATTCTTTGTCAAGGAGTTTTGCCCGATTTTACCGTGTTTTTCAGCGTTTTTCCCTTCCCGTACACACGTCTTCCCGGACATGCACAGGAACCGCATTTTGTCAATGCTTTCCGGCTTTTTTCTTCATTTCCCGTTCCTGTTTTTTGATCGCTTCCCAGAGATCTTTCTCATCCTCGACCTCCGGAATTTCACCTCCGAAGATCCTCGGATGACGGCGGATCATCTTCTCGCAGATCCCATTTACCACATCATCCACGGTGAAATTTCCGCGCTCCGCCTCGATCTCACTGTGGAACATGACCTGGAACAGGACATCCCCGAGCTCCTCACAGAGATTTTCCGTATCCCCGCTATCGATCGCCTCCAACACCTCCGCACATTCCTCCACGAGATGCTTTTTTAGCGTCTCATGATCCTGCGCCCGGTCCCAGGGACAGCCGTCCTCTGCACGCAGCGTCTTCATGATCTGCTTTAAATCTTCAAACGTATACATGATGATTTCCTCATTTCTTTTTCATTTTTGCGATGTATAAATTCACCCTGTTTCCACATACTACCCATAAGGCACACAATATGGGAAACATGGTATGTGATATGCAGGAGGAATAAACGTTATGAAAGCTACTGGAATTGTAAGAAGAATCGATGATCTCGGCCGTGTAGTCGTTCCAAAGGAAATTCGGCGGACTCTGCGTCTCCGGGAGGGAACTCCGCTTGAGATCTTTACCGACCGTGAGGGAGAGATCATTCTGAAAAAATACTCACCGATGATGGAACTGAACGCGTTCGCAGGTCAGTACGCGGACGCGATGGCCCAGTCGACCGGGCTTCTCGTATGCATCACGGACCGGGACCAGGTAGTCGCGGCGGCGGGCGGAGCGAAAAAGGATTTTTTCCAAAAACCGATCAGCCGGGCGCTGGAGCATGTGATCCAGGAACGCACCGTCATCCAGGCAGGAAAAGAGGACCGAAACTTCACGCCTGTAACCGACGATGACGGGGACAGCATCACAGCCCAGGTGATCACACCGATCATCTGCGAAGGCGACGCCATCGGAGCCGTCATTATCATGAGCCGGGAGCCGCGCGCAAAATTTTCAGATCCGGAACTGCGCCTGGCGGCAACAGCTGCCGGTTTCCTCGGGCGGCAGATGGAAAGCTAAGGAAGCGCCGGGATCTCAAACGTCAGGAATTTCATCCCCTGATAAAGCTTTGAAGCGGTTGTCGTGACTGCGAGAACCTTTTTCCCGCTGCGGACGACCGTATCCCAGAAAAAAAGCGGCATTCCGGCAGGACCATCCCCTTCTCCGGTCATCATGGAGACATCAATATCTCCCGTGAGCTCCGGCTGAAGATAGATGTCCACGCCCGTCGGCTTCTCCGGGAAATTCCGGCTGATATAGTCATGGATCAGGCTGGTCGATAATTCCGCACAGTCGAAGGTGTGTCCGCCGCATACAGACAGCGGGATATAAGTAAAATCCATCTCCGAAGTCTTCCCACCATCCTTGATACAGCGGACGATCTGGTAGACATAGCTTCCCGCGTCAAGACCGAGCTTTCGGCAGAGAACAGGATCCGCAGAGATGATCCTGTTCTCCAGGAGCGTGTGCGGTTTCTGTTCCGCTTTTTCCGGTGAAGCAAGCCGTATCCCGCCGCCGAAAGCAATCGTTCTCGATGCGGAAGCGGCGGAGCCAGCCTGCACGGCCGAAAAACCATCCGTCTCTTCCGAAATTTCCGGGTCGTCCCTCCTTACAAAGGTCCCCTTTCCCTGTCTGCGGACGAGAATCCCGCGGGCGGTAAGCTCTTTGATCGCGGTCGTGACCGTGATCCGGCTCACCCCAAACATCCGGACAAGCTCCGCTTCCGATGGGATCCGGTCACCTGTCTTCAGACGGCCATTCCGGATCTCGCTTATAATATGATCTTCGATCTGTACATATTTCGGGGTGTAGAGTTTCTTGTCATCCGACTCCACTTACTTCGCCTCTTTCTTTTTCGAGTTTCCATAAATATACACCATAATGGAAGCGATCGCAACCAGGGCGCCGCCAAGGATCGAGGTATGTTTTACAGGCTCTCCGAGAACCACTGCTCCGAGAAGAATGCTGAACAGGATTCCGGAATAATTGTAGATACTGATCTCGGATGCCGGAGCAAAACGGTATGCGTATGTGATAAATACCTGTCCGAAAGAGCCGAAGAGACTGATCAGCATCAGGAGCAGGAACTGGCGCAGATCCGGCATGACAAAGTTTCCGATCACGAACGGCAGGGAGCCAAACACGCTGAATGTAGAAAAGTGCATGATGACGGTAATTCCATCGACTTTTCCTTTAAAATACCCTAAAAACGTGTACGCAATTCCCGATGTGATCGCGGAAAGGAGCGCAACGATCAGCGGAAACGGATCAGACTGGAAGCTCGGACGGAATACGATGAATGCGCCGAGCACAGACAGGACCAGCGCCGGGATCTGGATCGAGGAAAGCTTCTCCTTCATGAACACAGCTGCAAGCAGAGTCACGAAGATCGGAGAGAGCTTATTTAACACTGTGACATCGCCCTGCGCCGCATGGCTGGATGCGTAGAACAGGGTAATCAGCCCAAGGAATCCGAAGAACGAACGGCCAAAGAGATACGGCTGATACTTTTTCGGACCATAATAAGAACCATGTTTCTTCCGGATAATGAAGAAAGAAACGATCAGGATGAAGAGATTGCGGACGCAGATCTGCTCCATCGTCGGAATTTCCCGGCTCATGCGGACAACCACCTGCATGGACGCAAAGGAAAGTGCGGACAGGATCATAAAGAGGATGCCCTTTTGTTTTTGTGTGATATTCATGATGTCCTCCTGAAAATTTAATAAAGAAGTTCGTTCCCTGACACATGAAAATTTTTCTCAATTATCATGTTGACATGTCAAGTTGTGTGGCATATGCAAGTATACACCTGTCTGTGTCTTTCGTCAATTCCTGTCTCCTCGTGACCACCTGCAGCCGGTTCACGCTTCTTGGGAATCTGCTTTCGGCTGCCGGTTTCATCGAAATTCCCTTCCGATCTGGAATGGGGATACAAAATGAGCTGCCGCACATTAATGCGACAGCCCTTTCACACGATCTTACTTTTTTATTTTACTTCCACCAGCTCGATCTTAAAGTTCAGCTCTTTTCCTGCCATCTCATGGTTCGCGTCGAGAGTGATCATCTTCTCATCTTTTGCGGTAACCGTTACCGGGAACGGCTGGCCGCTCTGGTTTGTAAGGTATACCTTCTGGCCGACTTCCAGGTCCTCAGAACCCGGGAGATTTGCGATCTCAAGTGTGAGGATCGCGTTCGGATTCGGCATTCCGTAAGCTTCCTCCGGCATCAGATGGATCTCTTTGATCTCGCCGACTTCCATATCTGCGACAGCCGCATCAAATCCTTTGATCATCTGGCCTGCACCGCATACGAACTCCAGCGGCTCTCCACGATCGTAGGAAGAGTCAAACTGTGTACCGTCGTTAAAAGTTCCTCTGTAATGGGTCCGGCATATCTTTCCGACATTGCGTCCTGTGATTGTATCCATTTTAAGTTCCTCCAATATTCTCTGTGAGTAACTTTCCAGCGCCTTCACGATTTCCCGGCAAAACTATCTTCCGGATTCGCTGCATAGGTCTGCTGAATCATTATCTCCATGATCTTTAATCTCATTCAGTATACCCGGTAAAGAGAATATTAGCAACCGGTTTTCCGCGTCTTCTCACATCCTGAAAATTCCGTTCTCACAAAATCCATGGCTTTGATCCAGGCTGTCGGATCTTCCAGCCGCAGATTACCGCCCATCAAGATCCGTTCAGCCCTGTCTGTTCTTTTTCCTTTCCAGTTTTTTCTCCTTCTGCCGCTCCTCTTCCAGTCCCGGAGACCACAGCGGCTCCTCATTCTCATCGAACACGATCTCCATCACATCCTCAACGCGGCAGTCCAGTATCCTGCACAAAGTTTCTACGGTATGAGTTGAAATATATAAATTTTTCCGCAGTCTGTTCAACTGACCGTTGCTGATCCCGTATGTCTTGATCAGGCGGTACTGGCTGATCCCTTTTCTCTGCATTGTCTCCCATAATCTCGTATATTTAACCATACTGTTTCCTCCTTTGTATCATTGAGCACCGTCGTTGTCTGCAATTCCTGTCAACATCCGAAAGAATCCGGCTTTTTTCCTTATATTTTCACAAATTTCCGACAATATCTTCTATTCTCTACTATGGCGGCTCTTTCGCCGCATTATATAAGGAAAGGAGGCATTCCTCATGATCGATTACAGTCCACTCTGGAACACCTTAAGATCAAAGCACATCAGCCAGTATCGCCTGGTCCGCAGCTATCATTTCAGCTCCGGCCAGCTTCAGCGGATCCGGAAGAATGAGCATATCTCCACTCATACTCTGGAAACTCTGTGCAGGATCTTAAACTGCAGTGTCGCAGACATCGTACGCATCTCATTTTGAGCCCGGCGAGAAAGAGGTTTAAAAACGGCTGGTCTTTATCGGAATCATTTTCCGGTAAAGATCAGCGTCCGTGAACCTGTTTTTCGCTCTTTTCGTCCTCGAAGGAAACTTCCATTACATCCTCGATCCTGCAGTCTAAGATCCTGCAGAGCGTCTCCAGCGTATGTGTAGAGACATATGTATTCTTTTTCAGACGGCTCATCTGACCGGAGCTTAAGCCAAACTCCTTGATCAGCCGGTACTGACTGATCTTTCTCTTTTCCATGGTCTCCCACAGGCGATTGTAACTTACCATTTTCTCCTCCGCACACGGCAATCCGGCACACGTTTCAGCCGAACAGATACAGGCCGAACAAACACTTTTCCTGATATCATCTATATACCACACATTGACACTATTTGTATATTGTCCATAATTGGACTATATATTTACCACACTTGGACAAGGTGGCATTATCAAAACGGCCGGCCAGCCATTCCTGACTGACCGGCAACCATACTCACTGATCACACAATTGCAGGCACCGCACCTGCCGCTTTTTCATTTTCCCTGTTATCTTAATTGCCCGCGCACCGGCAGCCAGGCTCACCTTCCGTCCGGCTCTCCTTTTCGGCTTCCTTCTCCATCTGAAGCACCTGACATTCCAGCTGCAGTTTCTCCCGGTTCCAGCGGTAGATCGTCGACTGCTCCGCCGAACAGTTCCGCTCTCCTCTCACCGTCTCGATGATCGCCTCCCGCGCATAGTGCTTATGCGGGAGCATAATATCAGGAAGATTCAGGTGGATGCGTCCGCATATCTTGCATTTGTACCGGCGCAGAACAAACATCTGTACCGTCCCGTCGGACAGGATCAGCTTTCTTCTTTTACTGTCCCGGACCGTCATAGCTCCACCACAATGCGGGCATTCCGGAGCGCTCGATGGAATAATATAATACATTCCATTACGCTCAATTTTCGTGTACTTGTTTGATACGATCATATGTATTCCTCCTCCATTCGTTGTCTGTCAGGACCCCATCGCCTTTCGATTTGATCAAAAACCCGTATCCCGGTCTCATGGGGTGTTGAGCCCGGAACAGCGCCCGCAAACTTATTGATCATGTCATAAGATCCCGTTATCCCGCCTCACGAAAAGCCGCCGCCCGACGCCGTTTTCCGCATATATCCGACGCCGGCTCCCGCCCTTCCCGACAGGATCCGTTTTCCCTTAACATGTTCCATTAATATAAACGTAAGAAAATCGAAAATGTGACAGGAAAAATGAAAAAAGTTGAATTTTTTTTGACCAGGAAGAGATTCTTGCTTACGGGGTTGCATTTTGCAAGAAGCGGTGTAATGTAATTGTTGAGAAGCTGAACAGATAAACTAAAAAAAGTGCCAAGTCAAAAGTTATCCTTTACGACTCGACACTTTTTATTTTCTTTACTCCACCGTCACACTCTTCGCCAGATTCCTAGGCTTATCCACATCCAGACCCTTTGCGACAGATACATAGTATCCCAGCAGCTGCAGCGGGATCACCGCCAGACTCGCCGCGAATAACGGCTCTGTCTTCGGAATGTAGATCACGAAATCAGCGCTGTCCTCGATGCTGTAATTTCCATACGTCGTGAGCGCCATCAGGTACGCCCCGCGGCTCTTGCACTCGACCATGTTGCTGACCGTTTTCTCATAGAGATTCTGCTGCGTCAGAACGCCGATCACAAGCGTTCCCGGCTCGATCAGGCTGATCGTCCCGTGTTTCAGCTCCCCGGCCGCATACGCCTCAGAGTGGATGTAACTGATCTCCTTCATCTTTAAGCTGCCTTCCATGCTGACCGCATAGTCAAGCCCGCGCCCGATAAAGAACATATCCTGCGCATTCATCTGCTTTGCGGCAAACCACTGGATCCGCTCCTTGTCCTCGAGAAGCTTTTCGATCTTCTCCGGGATCGTCTGCAGCTCCGCAAGAAGCTCCGCCGTCCGGTCCTCATTGATCACACCGCGGACACGCGCAAACTCTGTTGCAAGAAGATACGAGGCGATCAGCTGTGTGCTGTACGCCTTCGTCGTCGCAACCGCGATCTCCGGACCTGCAAGTGTATAGAAGACATGATCCGCCTCACGCGCGATCGTGGAACCGACCACGTTGACGATCGCCAACGTCTTCACACCATGTGCCTTCGCCTCACGCAGCGCCGCAAGACTGTCCGCCGTCTCCCCGGACTGGCTCACGATGATCACCAGGGAATTCGGTGCAAACAAGAGTCTCCGATACCGGAATTCCGAAGCGAGCTCCACACGGACCGGGATCTGCGCCAGTTCCTCGATCACATACTGTGCCGCAACGCCGACATGGTAAGCCGATCCGCACGCCACGATATAGATCTGTCCAAGCTTTGCGATCTCCTCCTCTGAAAGCCCGACTCCGCTCAAGTCGATCTTTCCGTCCTTCACGACAGAATTGATCGTATCACGGATCGCCTTCGGCTGCTCATGGATCTCCTTGATCATAAATTGCCCATAGCCGGCTTTCTCTGCCGCCTCAGCATCCCACTGGATCTCCACCAGATCTTTTTCGATCTCGTCCCCGTCAAGGTTATAGAAGGTCACTTTCCCCTTCTGAAGACGGCACATCTCCATATTTCCGATATAACAAACACTTCTCGTATACTTTAAGATTGCCGGAACATCCGAAGCGACAAACGACTCGCCATCCGCCACGCCGATGATCATCGGGCTGTCCTTTCTCGCCGCGTAGATCTCCTCCGGATAATCCTTGAACATGACTGCAAGCGCGTAGGAACCGCGGATCCGCACCATCGCGTGGTTGATCGCATCCACCGGAGTATGCTCATATTTCTTATAATAGTAGTCGATCAGCTTGATCGCAACCTCTGTATCCGTATCGGAATAAAACGTATATCCCTTATTCTGAAGCTTTTCCCGGAGTTCCTGGTAATTCTCGATAATTCCATTATGAACGCCGACGACGTTCCGGTCATCGCTGCAATGCGGGTGCGCATTCAGCTCACTCGGCTCCCCGTGCGTCGCCCAGCGCGTATGCCCGATCCCGCATGTTCCATGCATCGCCATTCCATCATTCGTCTTCTCTGCGAGAACGCGGCCTTTCGCCTTGACGATCTCCACGTCTTTCTCTCCGTCACGTACTGCGATTCCCGCAGAGTCATATCCGCGATACTCTAATTTCGCAAGTCCCTCAAGCAGGATCGGGGCCGCCTGTCTATGTCCTGTAAATCCAACAATTCCACACATATGTAAATCTTCCTGTCTTTCAAATTTTTATTCCCTGTCCGACGACAGTTATCCCGATTATATCATTTTCCGGCGGTCCATACAATAGCATCTTCGATGCAAAAGCCCGCTGAACGCAGTTTAGTTCTTTCTCTTAACCATATCTCTCACCACCATAACAAGCCCCCTTGAATAAAACCTTTTAAAGTTCCAAGCATAACGATCACGATACAGGTTACAATATATGGAATAATCAATGTTCTAAGTTTATTTCTTGCATAATCTTTGATTCCACACTTTGAATTCATGAAATAGCCCGTGATAAAGAAAAAAATAGGCACATGGAATGTAAACACAACACGGTTGATAAATATGATACTACCTAAGGTGCCTAACATTCTCAAAATCTCACTATATCCGCTGCTCTGATATCTTTCTATACAGCAACAGGGACCTGATTTCAAAAATCCTGCCCCTGTCACATTTCGTTAACTGCTTATTTTATTCAAATACTACACAACCAATAACATTCTTCTTCATGTCTAAAATCTTTTCGATCTCCGCTTCCACAGAACTGTATTTTGACACTCCGCACTGTTCCACAAGAATTACTCCATCGCACTCCGGAAGCAACTTAACAGTTTCAACATCCTGCAGCACACATTCTCCAGCCACAACCTGAATCTCCCCAAGTTCACTCTTCAACGCCTCCGCCGCATGCGCCAGCACGCCAGCATCCGCACTGCCCGTAACAAGGATCTTCTTCATACCCCCCGCATAGTTCTTCACATTCGCCGCGATCAGCTTATACTCCACCGCCTCATCGACATTGCAAGCCCGTCCTTCCAGACGGTTCAGCCACGCGTCGATCGCGCCGACCTTCTTCCCGGAAGAAAGCTTTCCAAGGATCTTCACCTTATACCGTTCCTTCAGCTCCCTAGAAGAATAAACCTTATCTCCCATAAGGAACGCCACGCAAACAATAAACGCAACGAGGAACGCTCCGCCGAAGCCGCCTATCAGACCAAATTTAATTGCGCTCTTTAATGCAGCTCTCTTAGAGGAATCCTCTCTCTTCGGCTCCTCAAGTTCATCAAGCTCTGTCTGTTTCTCCTGAAGACTGTCATTTAAGTCTGTGATTTTCTGAGACTGCGTCTTCTGAAGATCTGCCAGGTCCAGATTTACAAGCGTGCTGACGCTCTCATCAACAGTAGAAACCGTATGTTCTCCGATACTTGCCGTAATCTGTCCCTGCATCTCATTTACATGATCGAGGAACGCATCAAGGACCTTCTTTGCTTCTTCCTTACTTGTATGATACACATCAATGGTAAGAAGACGGCTGAACTGGTTTCCATTCGTACCAATCGTTCCAATCGTCACGGTCACAAGCTCTTTCAGATATCTGGACTCCGTGCCGACCTTCTTCGCGACATCCTCCATCACCGCGCTGCTTGTCAGCATAGACTGGTATGCCTGAAGGATCGTATCCGTATAGTCGCGGTTCTGGTAAGTCATTCCCGGCATGATCTCATATCCGGTGGAAACATAGAGATCAACTCTCGCCTCACCGACATCATACGGACTCATATTGATCCAGATCGAATTGTCCAGGTAATCCTGCTGATTGATAATATCAGTCCTCAGATTCTCGATCTCTCTCTCATATGTCTCCTTATTCTTCTCATAAAGCTCCAGATCTGCAGAATAAGTCAGATCCGCCTCTTTCCTTACCTCCGGATCACTCTGGCTCTTATAGGTCATATATCCCTTCACACCGCCTAAAAGCAGTCCGCAGATAACCGCCACAAGAATCACCGGCCTCCACTTATGGAATACCGCAAACATCAAATCTTTTAAATCGATCTCCTGCTCGTCTGTATTATAATCCATCTTCCTTCTCCTTTTAATTTTTTATCTCGATCCACGCCCTGTCAATACAACCTTGACCGTTAAAATCAGGATCTTAATATCCTTTAAGATCGACCAGTTGTCTATGTACTGCATGTCCAGGCGGACAACCTCATCGAAGTCCTTGATATCACTTCGCCCGCTGATCTGCCAGAGACCGGTAAGTCCCGGCGTCATGCTGAGACGGCACTTGTGCTTCGCCTCATAATGCTCAAACTCATCAACAGTCGGCGGTCTTGTTCCAACAAGACTCATATCACCCCGAAGCACATTCCAGAACTGGGGCAGCTCGTCAATACTCGTCTTCCGGATAAACTTTCCGACCTTCGTGATCCGCGGATCATCTTCCATCTTAAACATCAGGCCCTTTACTTCATTTGATGCCATCAGCTCTTTTTTTCTTGCCTCTGCATCCTTATACATCGAGCGGAACTTATAGAACGTAAACTTACGTCCATTCTTTCCGACACGCGTCTGTCCAAAGAACACCGGTCCCGGGGAATCCAGCTTGATCGCCGGTGCGACAAAGATCGTAGCGATTCCAAGGATTATCATTCCGACCATACTACCGACAATATCGAGCGCCCTTTTTGCGATCATCTGTCTCGTTGAGAAGAGATTTCTCGCAAATGTAACCGCCGCGTACTTTCCGACACGGTTTAATGACTTCTTTCCGGAAACCGAAAGATCAAACGCATCAATATTTACATCCACAATGGTTCCCATCTGTTCCAGCTCACGGACCCATTCGTTCATAAGCGGAGTGCGCATCAGCTTGTCATCAATGATAAATACCTCGTCCACATCGTTCCGGATCACATAATTTAAGAAATCCTCGCGGTGCGCTACCACCGGGATCTCGCCAATCTCTTCCGCCTTCGCCTCGTCCGTAAGTACCAGACCTGCGATCGTCCGGTTCCATTCATTATACTCCTTAAGATTCTCAATCACATCCCCAGCCTGATCCGATGAGGTAACAACGAGAAGCCGATTGCTGTGGCGGCTGTTCCTGTAGACCTTTACCATATACTGCTTAAAGATCACCCGAGCCGCGTACATCACGACCGTATTGATCACGATCTGATAACCGAACACGAGACGCGAGAGATCCGCAGAACGGTGCATCACAAACAGCGCCAGAATCAGAACTGCTGAAAAAATCACCTCAGACTTCACAACGCTCACAAACTCATCAAACATTCCTCTCCGGAAAAAATGATGGCTGAAATCCATCAGCACAAACATCAGACCATACAGGGCTACTGCAAAAACCAGAAGCCAGATCTGGTCTCCGTGCTCAAACCTTCCATAAAAGATTCCGTAGCGGAGCCAGAAGGCAAGTCCCATACTGACGATCAGACTGCATAAGTCCACAATCAGTACCAGGATACTCTCAAAAGTTTTCTTATTTTCGTACATAATACTCTCTCCCAGGTTCTATTCTGCTTATTATAACATAGAACCTGTCCTAATACCTTACTTTTCTATGAATTTCGACATAGTCTTACCCGAAAAATGCCGACACACGCCCAACTATTCTACCATAGATTTCCCGTTTGCAAAAGACAAATTTCACTAGATTTCCATACATAGTTTTCCAGCTGACCACAGTTCCTGCACTGCGCGCCCAATTCACGCGCCCAACAAGTTCTCCAGCTCATTCACCCGCAGGATCAAATGCCTGTACCTCTCAACTAACTGCGGCGCCAGCTTCGGATCTCCGAGAACGATCAGGGCATCCTGCTCCTTACCGACCGCGACCGCAGCAGCCGTCTCACTGTACCGCTCTACCGCGTTCCGGACCGGCATCTGTGCCTTAAATCCCGCCGACTGAAGCCGGATATTCGGCTCTGAGCCGATAAAGTCCAGGATTTCCCGTACCTTATCACTTCCGGTCTTCGCCAAATCGTCCAAAAGCTGTATCACCGTCATATGCGGCACAAAGACCATGTCCAGCTTCTTTAATATATCCATCCCCGTCGTTTCCGCGAGAATATATAGCCCCCAGGCGTCCAGCGCGATCTTCTTATCGATCTGGAACCGTTTTTTCATAGCCCCATCTACTTCCACATGCCAGGATTCCGAAGAATATCCACGAACCACCTGCTTTGCCCGCTGTCTCGTCTTGTCGGAGCCGTCCAATATATGATGCGGCTGCACCTTCCTGGTCCAGTTCAGAAAGTGGATCTCCTCCGGTCTCGCAAGGACCATTCCCGTTATAGGATCCACCGGATGCGGCAGCTCCATAAGCGCCTGAAAATGTTCCTCAGCCTTTTCCTCCTTAAGATTCGTCAGGTACGCGATCAGCGCCGTGCGGTGAAACTGTTCCTCCGTGATCAGTCCCCGTTCCAGAAACGACTGCCGTTCCGTCTCAAACCGCTCAGGCTCATTAAACGTGTTCGAGTACAGCATGAGCTCCAGCTCCCAGAATCCCTCGATGTCCGTATCCCGGAACGTCTCCTTCGAATCAAGATAACACCGGAGCGCATCCCTCAGGTCCCGGTGGTACATCGTCACATAATCGATATACGCCCGGTACGCGTACTCCGATTCCTCCTCGATCAGCTCCCGCCGGTCCGCAAAGAGTTCCTTATACATTGCGTCCGCCCTGTCCATCATCCCATGCCTGATATAAAGATGATTCAGCTCCTGCCAGGTAATGATACTCGGCTTTCTCTCAAACGTATCCCGGAATCTCGCGATGACATCCTCGATCGGTGCCTCAAACTCATATAGATAGTTCTCCATGGACTCCGTGACATCCGGGTCATGATACCCCCGGATCCGCTCCAGACAGTATTTTAGCTTGTCGATCTTCTTCCATCCAAACAGAACCATCCCCCGGCCATACAGGTTCATCAGCTGAATATAAACAGGAAGTCTGTCGCGGACATCCATTCTGCGGATATTGTTCTCCGTCTCCGCCGCAGCCTTCTTCAACTGCCTCTCCAACTCCGGATCATTGATCCGCCTCCAGCCCGCCTGCACAGCGATCTGCTCGACCGTATTGTTCCAACGACTCATCTCCGCCGTTGTCTCCAGCAGGATCCGGTCCGCGGACGTGATATGCGGATACTCAAATGGGTCAATATTTCCGGACTGGGCCATAACTCTCGCATATTTCATCTCAATATCCCGCCAGAACGCATCCTCGCCCATCGGCGGATCCACAGGCTCAACATATTTCTTCACATCCGGATAAACCGTAAGGATCCGATAATTGTCGCTCAGAAAATAGAACGTATTGTAAATACAGAGACCGGCTCTCCGCATCGTTCCCGCCCAGAAAAGCTCATCTGCCTTCTGACTCACGCTGAGGAAACACTCCCGCGCCTTATAGAGCGCTCTCCGGTCGACCTTCCGCTGATCCACCCGGTCATCTTCCATGACCGCGTCTGAGATTCCAAGGAAATAATAGGCCGCTCCCAGGGACTCAAGGATCACGCTGTCCATGCCGATCCGGTAAGACCTGTTTAAAAATCTCACTGCGTTGACATAATCATGATACCGTTCCCCATACACATATCCGATCATCTGGTAGATCAGCGCTGCATCATCCTCATCCCCGGTAGAATACACAAAATTTTCCTGCTCATCGATCAGCTTCCCGATCGTCTCCTCCACCGGAAGCTCGTCCGCGTACGCTCTCGCAAGCAAAAGAAAAACGTTTGCGCAGGCATACAGCGTCTTATTTTCTCTCCCATTCCGGATATACTCCTCTGCCGCCGCGATCGTTTCCCGATACTCCTTTTTCATAAAAGACCGCGTCAGATGGCGCATGGGATCATGGGCTTCCAGAAGACCTTCGTTTCGCATCGTCTCCTCAAGCTCTTCAAACTCCTGATCCAGATCCCCGATCTCATAGCAGTAAAGGAGATGCTGCATCAGATGTTTCCTGACCTTTTTGCCGCAGGAAGAAAACCTCGGATCCCCGATCGCCTCCTTCGCGGTATCGATCGCCTTCTGCAGCTGCAGATTTCCAATGTGACATCTGCACGCTACCGCCTGCTCCCCGAGCCACCGTTCATTCTCCGATACCGGCTCCTTTTCAGCCACCGTCCCATCGAACACCATCGGCTTATACTGTCCGCAGGCAACGTCCTCCTCCGGAATCCCAAGCAGCTTCCGCTCGATCGCGATCCCGAATTTCTCCTTCATCATGACCCTGATCCGCTGTAGTTTTGTCGCAAATACCTTCGACAGCAGCGCGGTCTGACCGTACGCGCTGGACATCAACCCCAGTAAGCTCAGCTCCTGCTCCCCGTCCGTCTCCTGTCCATCCCAGACAGGGGCGCCCGAGATTCCTTTCAATTCATATACCCGGTTCCCCTGATCTAAAAATCCATCTGTGATCCGAAGCGAAAACTTATCCTCATTCGCAGCATTCACCACAACAATGCCATGAAAGCATTCCAGGTATCCGATGGGGTTCGACTTTTCCGGCAGCCCGTTCGGATACCCCTGGGTGTAGACCGGGCTGTTCCGCAGCGTATCTCCGAAAAAGTACTGCGTCTCCTCCATGAGAAGTTCCTCCGGTTTCTGGACCTGGATGATCGCAATGTCCTCCGAATGGACCTTCTCCCCGCTCTCTTCCGTCACGATATCCAGCGGCGAATACAGGATCTGCTCCTTCGGCACCTGGATCTGAAAAACCTGATAGAGATCCCGTTCTATATTGACTGCTTTTAAGATCACTAACTTTATCCTATCTGCCCGGTCCACCACATGCGCACAGGTAAACACAAACAGCTGGTTTCCGCCCGGATAAAACAGGACTCCGCTTCCCTCCTCATCCGTAATATACACCGCGTACGGCCTTGTCTTATCCTCTGTCCCTATATTCCCCATTGAAATATCTCACCTTCTCTGCAGAGCAGTTCCATACAGCCCCTGTCATCATTCTCCGTAAAAAATCCCCGATTCCACCAGTCCGACGGACTGGAGATCCTGATCTTCCCGTACCATTTTTGAAGCTTCGCAGCCGTCTGTTTATCCGGATGCATCACCCCGTCCGTACAGATCAGGAAATTCTCACAGCTTATATGTTCCGGAAACTCCTCCGATATATTCCCGACAGCGCCATGATGCGGAAGCTTCACAAGATCAAACCGCTGTTTCTCCCTGCCCAGCCCCGCAATAATATCCTCCGCCCAGGCATCCCCCGTAAACAGGAACCGCTTTCCCTGGAACTGGAAAATAAATACCACACTGTTTTTATTGTTGATGCTCGTATCTTTTTTCGTAATCGGTCTCTCGGCAAGCTCCGAGAGATCCACCGCATAATCGCTTTTGTAATGCGCAAGCGGAGTATTCCCATATGCCCTATCCTGCGCAAGTTTCCCCGGATGGATCACCGTGATCTCTGCCCCACTGACATAAAAGACATCTCCTGCGGTCATCGGCGTGATCTTCACCTGCTGCTTTCTAAGCATTTTGGCAACCTCACAGTTCTGTCTCGTAGACAACTGCGCATTATCCGCTCCGGCACTGTCCGCCCCGTTCATCCGCACTTCCCGAAACGGACACTTCCATCCCATCCGCAGCAGCGCCAGAATCCCACCAATATGATCATCATCCACATGCGTCAGGATCAGAAGATCCAGTGTCTCACCGGCATCTATGATCTCATGACAAAGACGCTTCAATGTGTCCGCGAAGCGGGTTACGCCTGTGTCGATAAAAATATTGTGGCCATCGCCGTAACGCAGGCGGATGCATTCGCCTTTTCCTGCGTTGTATATGTAAACTTCGTTCATGCTCCACTCTCCCACGTTGGCCGCATGCATGCGGTCATGGATGTCTTTATCTTAGCATTACTTTATTGGCTTCTCAAGCCCTTATGTTCTGCACCGTTCTATATATAAAATGTAAACGGTAGACCAAAAGTACCTTTCATCATCTTCCATGCTATGCCATAATA
>ERZ1106915.1701-NODE-1701-length-16303-cov-2.546467_pt1 | contig 16303 bp, 19 predicted proteins | sample MGYA00403653_ERZ1106915 | MGnify/ENA primary metagenome ERZ1106915 (study PRJEB35170, sample SAMEA104062404) | human gut metagenome | biome: human gut; feature: human-associated habitat; material: faeces | place: Denmark | collected 2012-06-06 ... | reverse complement strand
GATGGTACGGCCCTACGGAGGTTTTCTCATTTGTTCGGTTCCGTCAGCCCCGGTACACCCAGTCCCACACGTTCTCGTTGGAGAAGGCGGATGAGGGGTAGTCGATGCCGTCCACCGTGGGGGACTGGACGTGGAGCGTCCGCCCAAACCACAGGGGGATGAAGGGCCGCTCCCCGGCCAGCAGGGCCTGGAGCTCCTCCACCCGCGCCTGCCGCTCGTCGTGCTCTGCCGCCCCCTTGACGGCGGCGATGGCCTGGGTGTAGGGCGTCAGCTCCGCCACGTGGAACAGGTTGTTGTCGGCGGTAAAGCGGCTCTCGGTGAACCACAGGGGCAGGGCGCCGGGGGTGTGGCTGGCGATGGCCATGTCGTACTTGCCGTCCGCCATGCCAGCGAACAGGGTGGCCGAGTCCACCGTCTCGATGGTGACGGTGATGCCCGCCTCCGCCAGCTCCTGCTGCATCAGGGCGGCCAGGCCGGAGCGGTTGGCGGTGCAGGCCATGGTGTAGGTACGCCCGTCGTATCCCCCCTCGGCCAGCAGGGCCTTCGCCCCGTCTACGTCCCTGGCCCAGGTCAGGCCGCTGTCATACCCCGTCCCCGGAGTCAGATCGGATGCCGCCGGCTCCCCCAGGCCCTGGGCGGTGTGGAGGCACAGGGCCTCCTTGTCCAGAGCCAGGTCGATGGCCCGGCGCACCGCGGCGCTGGGGATGGTCTCGTTGTTGAGCATCAGCTCGTAGAAGGAGTTGGGCACCGTGCCCTCCAGCACCTCCAGCCCGGCGGCCCGGGCCACCTCGGCGTCCTCCACGGACACGTTGCCTCCAAAGGCGTAGTAGTCCAGATCCCCGGCGATCAGGGAGGTGAGCAGGTTGGACTTGTCAATGACCGTGATCACCAGCCGGTCAAAGCCGGGCGCCCCAAGCTGGTAGTCCGGGTTGGCCTCCAGCACTAGCTGGCTCCCCGGCGTCTCGGAGACGAATTTGCAGGGGCCGGAGCCAACAGGCTCGTCCCACAGCGCCAGCTCCATCACGTCCTCCGGCGCTGTCCCCTCCAGCAGATGGGTGGGCAGGACATAGTACTCCCGGTTCTTGTCCAGCAGGAAGTCCTCCGGCGTGGTGGGGATCTTGAAGGTGAGCTTCAGGGTGTACTTGTCCACCGCCTCCACTCCCAGGGCCTCCCCAGGCACCGCCGCGCCGGTGTCGTCGGTGCCGGAGAGCACCGCAAAGGCCGACCGCCCCAGGGTGGGGCAGGCCGGGTCGGTCAGGAGGGCAATGGTATCCGCCCAGTGCTCCGCCGTCACCGGAGTGCCGTCGTGGAAGGCGGCATGCTCGTCCAGGTGAAACAGGGCGGCCGTCCCGCCGTCGGCGCTCTCCCAGGAGGACGCCGCGCGGGGCTCCAGGGTGCCGTCGGCATGGACATAGGCCAGGCGGTCGTAAATCTTGTCGTAAATGATGCGGGAGTAGTTGCTCCCCGAGGGGCTGTTGTAGGGCATCAGAGCGTCCCAGGCATTGGATAGGCCGTAGCGGACGGTATCCGCCGCTTTGCCCTCCGGCCCGCAGGCCGCCAGGGACAGGGCCAGCGCCGCGGCCAGCATATCGCCGTCCGTGTAGCCGATGGAATAGAATTTCTCGGTCACGGTGTCGGACTGGGACTGGTTTTCCCCAAGCCGCAGCTCCACCGACTTCAGGCCGTTCTCCGCCTTCAGATTTTGCTGGGAGATGGAGTTGAGCGTCTGGATGTAGGTCATGGAGCCGCCCAACAGCAGCAGCACGCCCAGGGACAGCGCCGTAATCCGGGGCGCCAGCGTCATGTCCAGCGAAAAGCCTGCGGGGAGCTTGACAAAAAGATGGGGTGTGCGGACGGTGGTGCGGTCGGTGAGCAAAATCAGCGCATAGAGCAGCACCGCCAGCATCGCCACAACAAGCGCCAGCAGGGACAGCTTCACGGCGTTGACCATGCGGATAACCACATCCATCAGATACATTGCGGCCACGACCCGTCCGCCGTCCTCCATGGTCCGCAAGCGCACCAGATAGAATTCCTGCCCCAGAAGCACCAGCTCCGAACTGCCGGACTCGATACTCAGCAGGCGGGAGGCCGACCGGCCATCCATCGAGCTGTCATCAAAGCCCTGATACCGGCCGTTGGTGTCCACCACAAAGACAAAGCCGCTCTGGTTGATGGTGATGTCTCCCATCACGCTGCGCCAGTTGATGCTCTCCGCCAGACCAAGGCCTGCATCTCCGGTGTTGGAAAAGCCCAGCACCACCGAGCCGAACTGACAGGCGGCGGAATAATAGGAACCCTTGCTGGTGTGGACCACCGTTTCGGACTGGGCAAGCGTCTGCCGCTGGGCCAGTGTCACATCCGACGGCATGGCCTCGCCCACGGTCACGTTGCCGTCAGCGTCCAGCAGCCAGACCTGTTCGGTGCTGCTGGCTATATCGACCAGTTCTTTCGTGGTGGGGGGCGTCTGCGGGTCCACCCAGAAATCCAGCACCGCGCCAAGCGCCGAGGTGTGGGTCAGACGGATGGATTCATCCAACTGCTGCTCCTCGCTGTTTTTGCTGCGGGCAGTCTCATAGCGCAGCTGCCCCGTGTCCAGCGCAGCATCCATGTACAGGGAAAGCTCCTCGTACATCACGCTGATGTGATCCGTCATGGGGCCAATGCTCACCAGCAGCAGAGCCAGCAGCATACCGGCGGAATCCAGCCCCAGGTTGGTGCCGTAGCTTGTGGACATGCTGATGATGGTATGCACGCCGTCGATGTAGAAAAAGTACGACAGTATGTACACCAGCATGGGCTTATCCGCGCCGATCTCCTTCATGGTGGTGAACACGTTTTTGATGCTGGCGCCGATGTCGCCCTTCTCGTAGGATTTGCCGGTGGTCTGCTCGCAGTTTTTCAGCAGCGGCAGGCTGAACACCAGCCACCATACGGCGGTGATGGCAAAGATGATGGCCAAACTCGTCAGCATCGGCACGCCGACAGCGTTCATGATGAGGAAGATCAGCAGCGGGATGGTGGAGCCGCCGATGTAGCCCAGGCCGTAGCCAAGCGTGGAGACGGAATCCATGCGGTCCTCGGTGGTGACGTCAGTCAAAAAGGCGTCGTAATAAATGCAGGAGGCGTCAAAGCCGATGGTGCTTAAAATGTACAGCACCAGCACCAGCATGGCCACCTTACCGGCGACAGCGGTGGAGGAGGTAAAGTCCATCAGCGGCGTAAAGGCCAGGCCTGCCACCGAGACAACGCCCAGCAGTAAAAAGGCAGTAAACAGCTTTTTGCGCATGCCGCGGATGTCGCCAAACACGCCCAAAAACGGCGCGGCCAGGGCGACGATGGCCATGGCAATGCTGGTGGCATAGCCCCAGATGGACATACTGGAAACGCTGTCCGCCGTGCAGCTGGCCACCGAGTCAAAGAAGATGGGCAGGATGGTAACGACGATGACCGAGTGGGCGCTGTTGGCCCAGTCGTACATCATCCAGCTGATCTCCTGTTTGGTAAATTTTTTCAAGAAGCCCATGGTAGGTTCCCCCTGCTGGTTATTGCACGCATTTTCGTTACGTGTATAAATATTGTACCATGTACCCGCCCCAAAAACAACACACCCCGCCGGGGTTTTGGTCAGCGGGGTGTAAAACTTTTGTCATTTTTTTGTGGCAGGTTGGACACTATTTGGCACGCAGCTGCCAGAAGGCCACGGCGCTGGCGGCGGCTACGTTTAGGCTGTCCACGCCGTGCTGCATGGGGATCATAACGGTGTAATCGCACCGGGCGATAGTGTTGGCGGCCAGACCGTCGCCCTCGGTGCCCAGCACGATGGCCAGCTTGTCCTCGGCCTGCAAAACCGGGTCCTCCACGCTGACGGCGCGGTCGTCCAGCGCCATGGCGGCGGTCTTGAAGCCGAGGTCGTGCAGCTGCTGCATGCCCTGCTCCGGCCAGTCGGCGGCGGTGGAGCCGATCTGGGTCCAGGGCACCTGGAACACGGTGCCCATGCTGACCCGCACCGCCCGGCGGTGGAGGGGGTCGCAGCAGGTGGGAGTGACCAGCACCCCGTCCATGTGGAGGGCTGCCGCCGAGCGGAAGATGGCCCCCACGTTGGTGGGGTCCACGATGCCCTCCAGCACGGCCACCCGCCTGGCGCCGGCGCACAGTTCCTCCACGGCGGGCAGGGAGGGGCGGCGCATGGCGCACAGTACCCCGCGGGTCAGCTCGTAGCCCGTCAGGGCGGCCAGGGTGTCCCGGCCGGCAGTGTAGAGGGGCACGTCCCCGCAGCGGGCGAGAATGTCCCGGGCGGGGCCCTCCAGTTGGCGGCGCTCCATCAGCAGGGAAACGGGCTCATATCCGGCGTCCAGGGCGTGGCCGATGACTTTGGGGCTCTCCGCGATGAACAGGGCCCTCTCCGGCGCGCGGCGGCTGCGGAGCTGGGCCTCGGTCAGGCGGGCGAATACGTCCAGTTCGGGGGCGGAGAGGTCGGTGATCTCGATGATGTGGGGCATGGTGTCCACCTCGCTTATTCTTGCTTGCCTTCATTATACCGCCGTCCGGGCGGAAGGGCAACGGAAAACAGCCGCGCCGCCTCCCAACATGGGAGGCGGCGCGTGGGTTACAGGAGCATCCCGGCAAAGCACTGGCAGGCCAGGAATAGGATGCCGGCGGTGACCAGGGGGGCCAGCCGTCCGGATGGGCCGGAGGCGAGGCGCTCCCGCAGGGAGGTAAACAGGAAGGTTAGAGCGCCGAAGGCCGCGCCGCCTACCACAGCAAAGCGCACGGCCTCTGTCCCGGCGGTGAGCCCGGCGGCCCAGGGGAGCAGGCCGAAGGTGAGGGCGCCCAGCAGGAGAGTAAGCCCCCAGTTCCGGCGGGGAACGCCCTTGGAGAGATAGGCCTCTGCGGCCAGGGCCAGCAGGGAGCAGGCCGCCGCCGCGGGCAGGCCCACGGCAGGGAGCACGGCGGCGGGCAGGAAGACGCGGTAAAGAACCGCCGCCAGGCAGCCCAAGCCCACCACGGCGGCCAGGGCGGTATTCAGGGTATATTTCTCTTGCATGGCTTAACCTCCCCACTCGGTTGCGCTGGAGCTGACGTCCGCGCCGGTGACAAAGGCGGAGGCGGAGTTGACCGCCTTGACCACCGCCTTGGAGGTGACGGTGGCGCCGGTGAGGGCGTCCACGTTGTCCCCTACGGCCAGCTCGCCCCGGCTCCAGATGAGCTGGGAGAGAAAGCCTGCGTCGGACAGGGCTTCCGCCCCAAGGCCGAAGGTCTCCTCCATCTCCCGCACCACCGCACCCACCACGGCGCCGTCAAAGTCCACGGCCACCAGCATGGTGATATCTCCGGCGTAGCCGGCGGTGACGGTCTCGATAATATAGCCGGTGGAACCCCGGTGGACAGCGGCGATGGCGGTGTCCTCACCGTTGTAGGCCTCCTCGGTGAAGGGAGCGCCACCGGGGAGCAGGGTGTCGAAGAGCCTGGCCTGTTCGGCTGCGGCGTTCTCCGCCGCCGTGGGGGCCAGTCCCGCCGAAAGGGCCAACAGGAGCACAAAGACGGCGGCCAACACGGCCACGGGCTTGATCAGGGCTTTCACATTCATCCGGCCTTTCCTCCTCTCACAGCGCCGAAGCGCACCGGCGGCAGGGCCTTGTCCAGCGCCCAGGCGCAGGCGTTCATCAGCAGAATGGCGTAGGTGACCCCCTCCGGGTAGAGCCCGAAGTAGCGGAACAGCACGGTCAGCGCGCCGCACCCCACGCCGTAAACCAATTGGGCCGCGGGCAGAGCGGGGGAGGTGGCGTAGTCGGTGGCCATGAACAGGGCGCCCAGCATCACACCGCCGCCCAGCAGGCTGTAGCGGGCGGCTTTTGCAATTTCCTCGTGTGGGGGGAGAAATTCATCGCACAGTTCGCCCAGGCGCTGCTCGGTCAGGGCAGCCCAGGCGGTAAACTTAGCCTTATAGTCCTCGTAATTCATTGCACGTCCTCCGCCTTTGCCAGCAGGCTGGCATCGATCTCATTGATCTGCAGCTTGGCCGCGTCCAGCGTCTGCTTGCAATAGCTGATAAGTCCCGCCGCCTCGGCATACAGTTTGACGGACTGCGCCAGCGGCGTGGATTCATCCTGCAGTGCCGTCAGCAATTCCTGCAGACGGGTCAGGCCTTCTTCAAAGGATTTTGGCTGTTTCATAGGGTCATACCTCCCTGCGCGTTTTTGTGCACGCTCTGCACCACGCAATCGGCCCGGACGGCCGCACCGCGCAGGGTGATGGCGTCGCCCGGCTGCAGTGCGGCGACCTCGCTGACCGCGCCGTCCTTCTCGACCATGGCATAGCCGCGGGCCAGCACACCGTAGGGGTTCAGCGATTCGGCCATCGCGGCGGCGTGGCGCAGGCTCGTCTCGGCGTCCGTAAAGCGGCGGACGGCGGCGCCCTGCACAGCCTCGCTCAGGCGGGCAAGGTCAGTTTCCCTGCGCTGCATGGCCTGTTTCTGGCGCTGCATGGTCTGGGATGCTGCCAGGGCGTTTACCTTATTATAGCATACTTCGCAGCGATTCTGTATATTTTTTTGAATATTTTGCTGTAAAATGAATATTTTCTGTCGCCATTCTTCCCGGTCCGGCACACAGAGTTCGGCGGCCGCCGAGGGGGTCGGTGCGCGCAGGTCGGCCACATAGTCCAAAATGGTGGTGTCGATCTCGTGCCCGACAGCGGAAACTACGGGTTTGCGGCAGGCCGCGGCAGCGCGGGCGATGCGCTCGCTGTTGAAGATCCAGAGATCCTCCTTACTGCCGCCGCCTCGGGTGACCAAAATCAAGTCCGGGCGCTTATCCGCATCCAGTGCGCGGATGCCCGCCACGATGCTGCGCTCGGCTTCGATGCCCTGCACGTTGACAGGGGCCAGCAGCAGCTTGACCATCGGCCAGCGGCGGCCGATGACGTTCTGCACATCCTGCCAGGCTGCGCCGGTCTTGCTGGTGACCACACCGATGCACTGGGGCACCGGCGGCAGCGAACGTTTGCGCTCGGGGGCGAAAAGGCCCTCGGCGTCCAGCTTTTTGTACAGAGCGTCAAAGGCCATCTGGGCCGCACCGGCGCCAAAGGGCTTCATATAATCCACGTACAGCTGGAACGCACCGTCCCGCTCGTAAATGGTGGCGTGGCCGTAGGCCAGCACCAGCATGCCGTTCTGCGGCTGGAAGTTAAGCAGCTGGGCAGAATTACGAAACATCACGCTTTTTACGCTGGCGGTCTCGTCCTTTAAGGTAAAGTACATATGGCCGCTTTTGTAGTGGCGCACAAAACCAGAGATCTCGCCGCAGACGATCAAATCATTCAGCGGCTCACACTGGGCAAGCACCTGCCTGGCCAGGCGGTTCAGGCTGGTTACATTGATGTAGTCTGCCATGCTCCCTGCTCCCTTGCGGCCAGGATCGACACGCCGATGGCGTTATCGCTGGCGAATTTACCGGGCACGAACCGTGCGCCGGGCACTCGGGCCGATACGTAGGTGCGGATGAGGTCGCTGCTCATCACGCCGCCGGCAAACACCACAGGCAGGCCGGGATGGTCTTCCAGCGCGGCGCGGGCCATACGGGTCAGCGTTTCGGCCACGCAGATCAGGCAGTATTTGCAGACGTAGGCGGGATCCTTGCCTTCGGCCAGCAATTTGGTATACTGGTTTTCCAGCCCGGAAAGGCTGCAGTTGACACCCTTTACGCTGACTTTGGGGTGCACTTTCTCAGTGCACTGGGCCGCCTGCTCACTGACATAGACGCCCGCCGGGAACGGATAGCCCAGCTTAACGCCCAAGCGGTCCACCGCCTGCCCGGCGTAGAGATCCTGGCTGGTACCCAGCGGCGTGATGCGCTCGGCCCCTTGGCAGAGCAAAAGGTCCGTGGTGCCGCCGGAGACGTGAAAAACAAGGTTTTCCTGCTCGAACAGCTCACGTTCCCCTGTGGCAAACAAGGCAGCGGCGATATGCCCCTGCTGGTGGGTGGTGTGTATCAGCGGGATGCCCTTGCCCAGCGCAAAGGCCGCAGCGGCGTTGACGCCCGCCAAAAAGCAGGGCATGTAGGAGCCCTCCACCGGGCGGGGCTTGGCGGAAACGCCCACCGCGCCGATTTGGGTCAGATCTGCTTTGGTGCCAAGTTCAGCCAGCAGGTCCGGCAATGCGGCGGTGTGGTGGAACAGTGCGTCACTTTGGCGCAGGCCCAGCTGGCCCGCCTTGACCGGCAAAAACTTTTTGCAATCGCAAACAACCTCTCCGGCGTTTGTGTCAAACACAGCCAGAGAGGTTGCATAATTGCTGGTATCGATGCCCAGCGTCAGCATTGCGGCTGGGCGGCTTCGGCAACAGGCTGCTCGCCGCGCTCCCGTGCAACGGCCCCCAACAGGCCGTTGACGAACTGGTAGTCGTTGTCAGCTCCGTACTTTTTGACAAGCTCAACAGCTTCGTTGATGGCGACACCGGTCTTCTGCTCCTCGCCATACAGCATCTCAGCCAAGCCGAGGCGCAGGGCCACCAGGCTGACGCGGGGCACGCGGGCCAGCGTCCAGCCCTTGAGATGGGTGGTGATGATCTCGTCGAGTTCGGCAGCGTGGTCGTTCATCGCGGCCAGCAGCTGGGTGGCGAAGGCATCCGGTGCGGCCGATTCGGTTTCGGCGGGCACCAGCGGGGTCTCCGGCTCAAAGGTGGCGGCAAATGCCGTCAGAAACGCCGTCTCGCGGGATTCGCGGCGGGTCTGCTTTTTTTCCATACTTGGTTCCTGTCTTTCCTTTTCTCTACGAATTCTCTACTAAACACTCAGGCCTGGGCGGCAGGCTCGGCCAGGCCGACGACCAGCACATCCACGCGGGCCACCGTGATGCCGGTCATGTTCTGGATGGTCTGCTTGACATTTTCCTGCACTTTCTCGCAAAGGGGCATGATCTTGCTGCCGTATACAGCGGTCAGGTGTACGGTAACGGTGGCAATGCCATCCTCCAGCACCACGTTGACCGGCTTCTGCAAGCCGGTACGGCCCAGCAGGCCGCGGACATTCTGGCTGCCGCCGGTCGTCACTTCGGCCACGCCGTCAATTTCCAGGGCCGCCAGCCTGGCGATCTTAGCAAGAACTTCGGTAGATATTTGCAAGCTGCCGCCGATGGTCTTCTGTACATCCATGTTGTGTACCCTCCCGTTGCATGCGGTTTGCAAAACTGCTGTTGCAGCTTACAATTGCCGCCATTTTAGATAGTATAGTTTAGTTTACCACAAAACCATGCCATTTGCAACCGATACACAAGTTTTCACGGTTATTTTACTTCTACGATCGTGATGTCCTGGGCCGCCAGCCCTTCGCACTGGCTGAGCAGGGCATCCCGGATGCGGGTGACCTCGGCGGCAGTGAGGGCGTCGTTTTCTGTCATGACGGTAACGTTGGCTTTTTTGCCCTCTAAATCCACCACGCAATCGGCAAAGCCTTTGGATTTTATTAAAGTTTCCAGCTTGGTTTCAAGAGTGATGCTGCTTACTTGCGCGGCCAGGTCCTCTGTCAGCTTTTTCTTCTCAGCATCGCTGAGTTTGGCGTCTTTCAGGGATTTTTTCAGAGTGTCCAGTGCTTCATCCCGGGCTTTTGTGCGGGCCAGGCGGGCAGACTCGAAAAACTCTGCGCCCGAATCTTTGCTTACGCTGACCATCTGGGCCTCCCCATAGTTTTTGCCGGTGGGGGCCTGGGTATCGGTGGTGTCCACAGCTGCGGCGGTTTCTACGGCGGTGTCATCGGTCAGCGGGTCAATGACGGCGGAGACCTCCTGCGCGGTACCGTCGGCAATCGCACCCACCGTTAGATCCTGGGGTGCGGCTCGGGCAAAGGACCAGTTCAGGTAGACAGCCGCCCCCAGCGCCAGGGCCAGAACAGCCGCCGTAGCCTGCCGGGTACGGTTCTTTTTTGCGGGATTCGGTTTCATAGCAGTCCCTCCCTTGGGTCAGTTGTGGGGTATTGCGTCGGCCAGCGCCGCCACAGTAACATGGTTGGCCCCCACCCCGGTCAATGCCTGTACCAGGGCCGTGATGCGCGTCTGGACGGCGGGGTCTTCGCCGCCCTGGCATAGCACGGCCACGCCCTGCACCTGGGGCGTCTGGATAGTTTCAACAAGGCCGGTGCCGCCCGTGATGACATGCTTGCTGGCAGCGGTGCCGTCGGCGGAAGTCTCGGTGTCGGCGGCGTAGATGCTCTCCTCGCCGCATTGCAGGGTGACCATCACACGGGTCTCGCCCGCCCCGGCAAGATTGGAGATAAGCGTTTGCAGGCGGGCTTCGAGGTGGGCTTCGTAGTCCGAGGTGATCGTGCTTTGCGGCATTGGGGCGGTGGTTTCGGGCTTGGATTTAGCGGGCAGCCAGCTGGAAACACCCAGCAGAACAAGGCCCAGCAGTCCCACCGCCACCAACAGGCCGGTACGCTTTTGCTCGTCAGCCAGCAGGGCGGCGGTACGTTTGGTAAGGGTTTGCCACAGGGCGGAAAGGTCCACTTTCATGGTGCCGTCCCCCCTGCCGTGATTTCATAGGGGATCGTGCCGCAGTTGGCCGCAAGCAGGGCTTCGGCCTTTTGGCCGTCCGCTGCATGCACCAGCGTGACCTGCCAGCCGGTATCCGTACGGGCAATGGCCGCTTCGATGCCGCTGGCGGCAAGGACATCCCGCAACGCCTGGGCGGCGGCTTCGTCGGTCAGAGTGCGGCGGTAAGCGCCGACCTCGCTGTCGGATACGGACGAACTGTCGGATGCCGGGGCCAGCTCGGCAGCAATGCCCGCCCAATCCGCCACACGGATGATCTGCACCGCCGCCGTTATAATATACAAAGCCAGCACCGCATTTATGACAGGTTTGAAGCCGTTTTCCGGCCAGAAGATCCGCACCAGCCCTGCCACGGTGGAAAGCACACAGCAGCCAAAGGCAGCCGAACGCACAGCAGCCATTTTTACACCCCATTTCCTGTAAGCAGTAAAAGCGCCGTGGATAAAAACACGAGGAAAAAGTAAAGCACCAGCACCGAGCCGCACAGCCCCGCGCCCTCGGCATACAAACGGCACAGCCGTCCGCACTGCTTTTGCCCGCCTGCCAGTGCGGCGATGCCTGCACCGGAAAAGGCCAGGCTGTACAAAAGGCAGTGTAATAGTATCGGCGTAAAGGATGCCCCCAGCGCCAGCAGTGCCGCTAAGGCCAGCGAGCCTTTGAGCAGCTGCACGGCGGCGGCCGCGCCGGTCAGGGCCGCAGCGGCGGCATCCCCCACCACCGGCACTGCGCCCTGCAAGACACTTTTGCCGGTGCGCAGGGCGGCGGAATCCGCCGTGCCAGCCAGCACGCTTTGCAGGCCCAACACAAAGCTGAACACCGCGCCGCAGACCTTTAACAGCCAATGCAGGCACTTGGAGAAAAGGGCGGCGGCTTCCTCCACCGCGCGGCTGCCCCAGACGCAGGCACAGGCCGCAAAACAGAAGTAAATTTCCAGCACCGGCAAAAGCAGTTTGCCGATGACCGCTGCCAAAAACTGCGCCATGGCGAAGAACATACCACTGTAGACCAGTGCCCCGGCGGTCTGCCCGCCTGCCGCCGCAATGCCGCTGTAGACCGGCACGAAGGCGATAAGGTAGTTCTGGCAATCTTGCGCCGTGTCCCCCGCGGCGCGCACCAGGTCGATGCCCGCCGCCAAGCTCATGGCGGCGAAGCCCAGCACGGCGACGGCGTCAATGCAGCGCTTCCAGTTGTTGGCCCCGGCCAGCAGGCCCAGCACGCCCGCCACCAGCAAGTACCCTGCCGCCCGCAAGCCAAAGGCCAGTGGCTCGCCGATGTTGGCGGCAAGGTAATCTTTCGCCATCTGCCACAATTCGGCAAAGCCCCAGCCTGCGGCCTGCTGTAGGGTGGGCACGCCGTCCAAAAGCCGGGCAGCATTTTGCTGTAAGCTTTCCGCCCCGGCAGGCAGGGGCAGCGCGGCGGCTATTGCAAGTAGCCCGCAAAGCAATCCAGCAGTTCTTGCAAAAGTGGCAGGGCCTGCAAAAGTGCCAGGATGCGCCCTCCCAGTTCGGCAGCGGTGGCCGCGGCGGCCATGCCGGCCTCGCGGCAGGTATCGGCGGCAAACTGCGCCGCCAGCGCGATGCCCAAAACGCGCACCAGGCACCCCAGCCCGGCCCCCTGGAAATAGCCGCCCCAGGTATCCAGCCAATCCAGCACCGGCTGGGCCTGATGCAGTACTGCCGCCAGCATCCCTGCCGCCGCACAGACGGAGACGAGGAACGCGAAGGCGGGCTGGTCCTTTTTGAGGGTCAGGCAGAGCACGGCGGCGGTAAAGGTCAGCGCGGCAAGTTGAAAGATCAGCATAGCGCATCACAGTTCAAACAGTGCTTTGATGAGCACAAACAGGTCACTGATCTGCCGCACCAGCATGCTCAACACCACGATCAGCCCTGCCAGCGTGGTCATCATGGCCTGATCCTCCCGTCCGGAGCGGATGAGCAGCTGGTTGAGCACGGCCACGATGATACCGGTGGCAGCGATCTTGAAAACGAGATCAATATCCATCTTCTTCACCACAAAAGTATGGCCAGCAGCAGCCCCGCACAGCCGCCCAGGCGCGGCCACAGCGCTATTGCACGGGCCGCGCGGTCAGCCTGGCGGTCGGCTTCCCGGCGGCAGAGGTCCGCCATGCGGCGCAGTTCGGCACAGGCAGCAGCGCGGTCGCTGTGCCCCAGGGCGGTCAGGCTGGCGTGCAGCTCCCCTGCCAGCGCTTTGGGCAAGTTTGGCAGGGGTAAGGCCGACAGCGTACAATCGCTATCCGCCGGGAGGGCCAGCGCCGCAAAGGCGGGGTTTTCGGCAGCGGCGTGCAGCAGCATGGGGCCGGTCAGGGCACGGCAGGTCAGCAATTCTTCTAAGTAAGTCCACAGGCGGGACAGCAGGCGGATGCGCTTTTCCACCGCCTGCCGCCGCACAGCACCGCAGGCACCCAGCCCGGCCCCGGCGCAGGCCAGCAGCAGCGTGCCCAGAAGCCGCGCCGTCATAGCTCCACCCACTGGGCCCCTGTGCCGGGACGGCTGCGGCCTGTAAGGAACACCGCCGCGCCAAAGGCCCCCGTAGCCAGCAGCCGCGCCAATTGGGGCTTGCGGGTCAGGCTTTCGGGAGCATCACAGTGGACGGAGGCGAGGAAGGTCGCCCCCGAGGCAATGCCTTCTTCCAGTGCGGCGGCATCGGCGGCGGTGCCCAGCTCGTCGCAGACGATGTACTGCGGGTTCATGCAGCGCAGTGCCATGCAGACGGCCTGCGCCTTGGGAAAGCGGGTGTAGACGTCGCAGGGCACATCCGCCCCGGCGGTAAAGCCATCGCTCTCCCCGGCCAATAGCTCACCCCGCTCGTCGATGACGCTGACAAGGGCATCTTTTTCGCAGAGATAGCGGATGAGCGTGCGCAGGAACGTTGTTTTTCCGCTGCCCGGTGGGCCGGCCACCAGTAAGCCGCCGGTGTTTTTCTGCAAAAATGCGGGCACTTCAGGCGGCAGGCCGCAGGTGATGGGCCGGGCAATACGCAGGTTGAGGGAGGTTACTGCAGAGAAGCCGCCCGGCCCCCAACTGCCCGCCACGCCCACCCGGCAGCCGCCGCGGATGGTGAAAAAGCCCTGGCGGAGTTCTTCTTCATAGGCAAAGACCGAATCCCTGCAAAGGTGCTGGAAACAGTCCTGCACCTCTTTGGCTGTGAGCCTGCGCAGCCTGTCCGCCCGGGGCAGGTACTTGGCCGCCGGGCTTACCCGGCCATTGACCGTAAACAGCATAGACTGCCCGGCCCGCAGGCGGATCTCCTGCACATAGGGCGCACAGCGTATGGGCAGGGCGGTCAGCTCGGCCGCGTAGGGCTGGGGCAGACATTGTGCCAGGCGATAATACTCGTCCATTTTTCGCTTCACCTCACACTGCCACTGTATGTGCGGCGGGGCGGGTACAGAACCCACCGCCAAAAATTACAGCCAAATGCTTGACAAAACGCCGCTCATGTGCTATGGTTAGTTACACAAGTAATGAACCACTTAACCATGTATGGAAAGGCGGTGAGCACTTGCCCCCGACATTGAATGAACAGACTTCGATTTATCTGCAGATTGCCAAAATGCTGGAGGATGGCATTTTGCGCGGCATCTACCCCGAGGATACGCAGGTTCCCAGCACCAACGAGCTGGCGCGCACTTTGTGCATCAACCCGGCCACGGCGGCCAAAGGCCTGAACCTGCTGACCGAGGACGGCATCCTGTACAAGCGCCGCGGCATTGGCATGTTTGTAGCCCCCCGCGCGGCCGAAAAGATACGCGCCAAGCGCAAGCAGACATTTTTTGAGCAGTATGTCCGCCCCCTGGCGGCCGAAGCTAAGAACCTTGGCATCACCCCTGCGGAACTGCAGGCCATGCTGGCCCAGGCCAGCGAAAAGGAGTAAATGATGGAAGCAAAAGTTTTAACCGCCCAAAGCCTTTGCAAGCGCTACGGCACGCTGGACGCTTTGGACCATGTAGACCTGACGCTGGAGCCTGGGCACATCTACGGGCTGATCGGCCGCAACGGCGCGGGCAAGACGACACTGCTCTCGGCCCTGACGGCGCAGATGCCGGTGGATGCGGGCACCGTGACCTACGGCGGCGCGCCTGTGTGGGAGAATGAGGCTGTGCTGGGCGAGCTGTGCTTCAGCCGGGAATTGGGCAGCACCGTCGGCGGGATGAACAACGCCTTGAAAGTGAAGGATTATCTGAACGCCGGGCGGCTGTTTTATCCCCATTGGGACGAAGCCTATGCCCAAAAGCTGATAACACAGTTTAAGCTGGCCCCCAAAAAGAGGATCGGCGCCCTGTCCAAGGGCATGGCCAGCATGCTGACCATCGTGCTGGCGCTGGCCAGCCGCGCCCCCATCACCTTTATGGATGAGCCGGTAGCCGGGCTGGACGTGGTAGCGCGGGAGGATTTTTACCGCCTGCTGCTGGACGATTACGCCGAGACCGGGCGCACGTTCGTTATCTCCACCCACATTCTGGAGGAAGCCTCGAACGTGTTTGAGAAGGTGCTCATCATGAAAGAGGGGCGCTTGATCGAGGCCTGCGATGCCGACGAACTGCTGGCGCAGTTCTGCGCCGTGACCGGGCGGGACGATGTGGTGAACGAAGCCTGCGCCGGGCTGAACATCCTGCATACCGAAACATTGGGGCGGCAGAAGTCCTGCGTGGTGCGGGTGCCTGCCGAGACCATGGCCGCCAAGGGGCTGGATGTAGATTGCACGAGCCTGCCCCTGCAAAAGGTGTTTGTGGCGCTGTGCGGCCACGAGCAAGAGCTCCAGGAACATCGGGAGGGCTAAGCGATGAAAGGCACTGTTAAAACGCTGCGCTTTTTTGCCTGGCCGCTTGCCCAGATGCTGGGCATTGCTACCCTGTTTTACTTTGGCACCCTGGTGTTAGGCGGGCTGACGAAGATGGTCATCTTCTCCGATTATGCAATTTCTTTCTGCTTTTTGTATGGCATTTTTCTGTACATTTCGTTTTGGCAGTTTTCCGCTGCCTACAGTCAGCTGGCGCTGAGTTTTGGCGCCACGCGGCAAAGCATCCACCGGGCCATTTTGGTGCTTTGGGTGGTGGGCAGTCTGTTTGCCGAGGCTTTTACCGTGCTGGCGGCCCAGCTTTCGCTGTGGATGCCGATGAATGAACCAGCCGGACGCAATGTATTTTTGCTGCAATGCGGGCTTCACCCAGTGGGCGGCTTTTGCCTGATGCTGTTTTTGGCGGCGACCGGCTCTGCGGCCGGTACAGCCTTGCCCGCCGCCTGGCCGCGGACGCTGTGCCTGACCGCAAAGATCCTTTTGTATATTGTGGCGTTTGCCCAGATCTTTGTGTTTATGCTGCTGGCGTACTTTTGTCCGCAGTGGTTTGTGCCCTACTGCGCGGCGCTGGTCGTGGCTGGCTGCCTGTTGATGGCCGCCGCCCTGCGGGCACTGCGCCACATAGCGGTGCGCTGATGTGAGGTGTTTGTGATGAAACGAATGATTTCCGCTTGCCTGCGCTTTGAAGCGCCGGACCTTTGGCTGGCGGTGCCCGCCGCGCTGTTCCCGGTACTGGTGGTCGAAGTGACCGCACTGATGATAGCCGCCACCGAGGATGACCCCGAAGCGCTGGTGTTGCTGCCCGGCGTGGGTATGATTTTGACCGTGGTTCTTTGCTGTGTGCTGGGGGTCGTGTACCTGTGCAGCAACTTTCCCCTGCTGCTGCAGTTCAGCGCCAGCAGGCGTGGATCGTTGGCGGGGCTGTGCCTGCATATTCTGCGGA
>ERZ1106915.1690-NODE-1690-length-16424-cov-4.579327_pt1 | contig 16424 bp, 16 predicted proteins | sample MGYA00403653_ERZ1106915 | MGnify/ENA primary metagenome ERZ1106915 (study PRJEB35170, sample SAMEA104062404) | human gut metagenome | biome: human gut; feature: human-associated habitat; material: faeces | place: Denmark | collected 2012-06-06 ... | reverse complement strand
ACCACAAGGGCCGCGCCCACGTTCTGTCCGGCGATCTCCTTATAATTCTCCAGCACATTGGCGTCCATGACGACCTGCAGGTTCTTAAAGCAGGAGCCGTCGTTGAGCTCGATGAAGCCGAAGGCCTTCATGTCCCGGATGGTGCGGGCCCAGCCGCAGACGGTGACCGTCTGGCCGCCCAGCGCCTCCTGATCCGCGAAGATCGCGGCAATGGTGGTGCGGTCCATAGTAGTTCTCTCCATTCCTCAGAGTATTTTCAGTATATTTGATCTCGCTCTGTACTGTGTCTCCAGCGGCGCTCGGGATCTGCTCCCCACAGGGAAGCACTGACGGAGCCTGACCGGAATTTGAAAAAGCCTGTCCAAGTTTTCTGGACAGGCTTTTATTATAATGCGTTTTCCCCTATTTTACAAGGGTCTGCCCTCATTTCTCCCCAGTTTCTCCCGGAATTTCCTCTACTCCCGTTTTTCCAGCCGGATCACCAGGGCGGTGCTGTCATCAGTGGCCCCCTGTGGACTGTGGGTAATCAGATCCCGAGCCAGTTCCTTGGGACTGCCCTGGTCAAATTTGACCAGCCGCTCCCGGAGCCAGCTGTCATCCTCCGTACCCGTCACCCCGTCGCTCACCAGAAGCACACAGTCCCCAGGGGACAGGTGAATAGGAAAGCGGTCGGGGGCGCTCCGCTCCTCCGCCGCCAGCCCCGCCGGGAGGGAAGCCCCGGAGATCCTCCGCACAGTCCCGCCCTTTCGCACATAGGTAGGGGCCGCCCCCAGCTTAAACACCACTCCATCCCCGGTGAACAGATCCACCTGAAGCAGATCCACCGTGGTGAAGCCTCCGGCCTCCTCCCCCCGGAGGGCCAGGGCGGAGTTGAGCGTGACCAGGGCGTGCTCCGTCTCCACGCCGGCCTGGAGGAACTGCTCCAGCAACCGCAGCGCCAGACTGCTCTCCCGGTTGGCCTGGGGGCCGCTTCCCATTCCATCGCACAGAAGGACATACAGGGTACCGTCCCCCCGCTTGAAATAGGTGCCCGCGTCCCCGCTCACCGTCTCCCCATCCTTCTTCCGGGCGGCGATCCCGGCCACCGCCATCAGGGGCTCCTGCTGGATCAGCGTCAGGTGGTCCCCATCCTGGTCCTCCAGGCGCATGGGCGCCTCCATCAGTCCGGCCAGCTCCGCCAGTTCCTCCGGGGCGGCCAGAAGGGGGCAGTCCGGGCCCTCCAGCTCGATCCTCAACCGCCCCCGCCCGTCCCGGAACACACCGCCCCGCACCCGGTCCCCCATCCCTGCCAGCCGCTGCCGCAGACGCCGGTCGGCTGCCGGGTCCGGGATCAGTTCCTCCCCCAGTTCGGCGGCAGCAGCCCCCAGCAGGGCGGAGAGCTGACCGTACTGGCGGCACACCGCAGCCCGGCTGTCCTGGATTCGGCTGTTGTACTGACGGCGGTAGAGCAGGGCAGTGAGCTCCTCATTCACCGCAGCCAGGAACGCCCGGAAATGGAGACACCGGCTGGAAAAATAGCCGGGGAAATCCTCCGCCTCCCCACGCCCCCGGTCCAGCATGGCCTGGGTGGCGTCGTTCAGTGCGTTGAAGGTGGTCACATAGTCCCGCTCCCAGCAGCTGGAGCGCAGCGTACAGCCCCGGCACACCCGGCAGGCCGCCCGGTCAAATACCGTAGCCATGTCGTTATCGTTCCTGGGCGGACAAAAGGAGGCCCGCATGGTGTCGTACAAGGTACGGAAGGCCTGGGCGGTGGCCTCCAGCCGCTGTTTGACCCGGGCCTGGGCCCTCTGATCGGCGGAGACGCTTCCCTCCGGAGCCAGCCAGCTCCCCAGCCGCCGCAGAGGGCGCTCCGGCAGCATGAGGAACGCGGCAGCGCCCAGAAGCGCCTCATACAACACGGACAGGGGTAGACCACGGTCCCAGGTCCACAGCACCGCCCCTCCGTTGGCCAGCAGATAGACCCCGGCGGCCCGCAGCCTCCCTTTCCCCCGAACGGCCCCGGCGGCCAGACCGGACAGCCCGAAGGCCATGGCATACAGCGGGACCCCATTGGCCGCCAGATCCATGGACAGACCGGCGGCCATGCCCAGCACCGCCCCTGCGGCGATCCCACCCTGCCAGGCTGCCGCCAGCACCGCCGCCACCGCCAAAGCCCGCCCCAGGGAGATGTCCTTGACCAGATACAGGCCGGACAGGGACATCAGCACGGTGCACAGCAGCACCGTCAGGCTGGCCCGCCTCGCGGGGGAAAGCAGCTCCACCCCCCGGCCCGCCCGCATGGGGAGCAGCAGCTGCCGGTAGCACCAGCCGGATGCCACAATCAGGACCAGCTCAGTCAGGAAATAGATTACATCCACCGTCCGCCAGCCTCCCTCGGACAGATAGATGAAGCCGGTGCAGCTATTGATGAACCCGGCGATCAGAGGCATAGCCCAGGGCCTTCGGAGGAGTTTCCAGTCATAGAAGGCGAAGCCCACCGCAAAGGTCAAGGTGGCTGCGGCGGCATACCGCAGCCCGTCCGCAAAGCCCAGCAGCACCATATAGCCGAAGCAGGCCCCCACCAGCGCCGCCGCACCGCACACGCCGGAGCCCGCCGCCCCAACCAGCGCCACTCCAAAGGGAGCGTAGTCCCCAAACACCGACGCACCGGCCAGCACCGCCGCCAGAAGAAAATGGATGGCCGTATCCGCAAAGCGCATCAGGGCGGTTGCATCCACGCTCACCTTCTCCCCCGTTCCCCGCTGTCTCCGCAGCCTGTTCCACCTGGTTTGCACCGTCTCCTTGGCCTGCATACGCCGCTCCTCCTTTGTTCCGGCAGGCCTCCGTCGGCCCGCACGGCTGTGTAGGAGTCATTATATTCCCATTATGTGGAAAAACAATGTCAAAAGCAGGGTTTGTGCAAAAAAGACTCTCTTCGCCGAAAAAGCTGACAGTCACAGTCCTGAGCGGCGGTCGGGAAAGCAAGACGGTGTCTGCTCCAACTCACAAAGAGCGGTTTAACTTGATCGTTCTGTACAATAAAAAACCGCCGCAAAGCGGCGGACTCGAACCAGACTCCAGCAGCAACGGGTTTGGTTTGGAGAGGAGGAGCAGCTGCGTGAGCGCGCTCTGATTTATAGAATAAGTCGGAGCAAGCGATACATAGCTTACTCCGACGTGGCACGCCAGAAGGGAATCGAACCCCCAGCCTCACCCTTAGGAGAAGGCCCAGCGCGGTTGTGACGGGCACTCACAACACCCATCAAACCCTTGCAAATACTCACTTTTTTCAAATCCCATCACTCACAATTTGCCACGTTTTCTTGCTAATCACGGCCATTTTTTGGGGCCGTAATTAGCAAGCAATTAGCAAGTGGGCGAAAAATCGCTTGACGGTTCAGCGTTCAAAACATCTCATCTTTGCAACACCAATGGCAACCAGTTCAATTCAAATGTCGCCGGTCTTGTATGTGTTGTAGCCCTCATAGCGGTAACTGGCATCCACGCCTTTCATATAAACCTCACGATCATTGATTTGATCGGTTAGAGCGGCTTTTAGGAGCAGCTTGATCTCGGTGTCCTTGATTGGGCTGCGCTCCATCGCCAACAGGTAGTCGTCTTTGTCTACCTTGCTCCAATCCACAACCTGACGCAGTTCTTTCTTCAAGATAGCGTCCAGCCATAAGCGGGTGCTGCGTCCGTTTCCTTCACGAAAAGGATGGGCCACGTTCATTTCAACATACTTGGCGATAATCTCATCAAATGTGGATTGCGGCATCCTGCTGATGTTTTCCAGGGCCGAGGTAAGATAGAGGACAGGGGCAAAACGGAAACCGCCCTTGGCGATGTTCACTGTGCGAACCTGTCCCGCAAAGTCGTATATTTCATCAAATAGATATTTATGGATTTGGGAAAGTCCCCGGAACGTACCGACTTCAAATGTGTCCAGCAGGCCCTGCTGAAACATCTCCAGTGCTTTTGTCTTGCTGATCCGTTCCTCCGCCTTTGCCAGTTCAGTGGAGTCGGTGATACCCAGCTTATTCTCCAATGCCATAAGCGACACCCCCTCGTATTAGCAACAGATTTTATGTCCATATTATACCACAAATCAGCTTTCCGGGCAATCAAAGAGTGCCGAACACAACTATGTAAAAACGGACAGGAATGGTACTCAATTCCTGTCCGTCTCTATTATGCGCTTCTTCCTGCAAGGGCTGTCAAAAGTGCCGCCATATCCGGGGATTCTGTAAGGAGTTTAAGAAGCAACTGCTGTTTGGCTGCTGCGTCAAGGTTTTGAAGCGGGTCTGGTGCCGGGGGCTGCTGTTCCACGTGGGGCTCGGTCACCGCTGCGGTTTCCGCTGTGCTGCTACCCCCATAAAACTCTTTCTGGAATCTTGCGGCGTTTACACGGCGGTCATCGTCCAAGATATGGGCATACCGTTCCGTGACCATTGTGGCCTGTGCGTGGCCGGTGTCACCCTGAACGGCTTTAATGTCGCCACCGCTGAGTTTAAGTTTGTAGGTCGTGCTGGTGTGCCTGAGACTATGAAATACCACCTTGGGGAGATTATTGTCCGCGATGAGTTTGCCAAAGGCCCGGTTGATGTAATTTGCTTCGGTAGGGGTCCCCTGGGTACTGGCGAATACAAGGTCATAATCTCTATATTCATCCCCCAGCAATTCTTTCAGTTCATCAATTGTTTTTCTGCGCTCTACCAGCATTTCCGCTACCGCCCTGGGCAGAAATACCTTCCGCACACTTGTCTTGGTTTTCGGCTCTTTCAGGGCCAGTACAGTGGAATTGCACCCTCGCATCGTGGGGAACTTAAACATGATACCTTTTTCCCCAATCTGTGCCAGTGATTCCCTAGAGATCCGCTGGAGTTCTTTGTCGATATAGATATAGGCGCAGTCATGGTCTATGCTGTCCTGGCTAATATCCACACAGCTCCATGTCAGGCCCAGCAGCTCCCCTATTCGCAAGGAGCAGGCAAAGGCCAGATTGATCGCCAGAGAGAGGAATGGGTCATCGCAGAGGGATAACGCTTTCATCAGTGTTTGAGCGTCCCAAATATTCCGCTCATGCTTCTCGGCTTTGGGAACGGTGGCATTCTGAACAGGATTCCTTGCCATCAGCTCCCACTTTACTGCCTGATTGAACGCGTTCCGCAGGAGTTTGTGTATCTCCCGTATCGTATTGGGGGAGATAAGTTCCCCCTCGGGCTGCCCGTACCGGGGAACTGCTTTCACGGTTTGGAGGTCTTTATAGAATTTAGTTATCATTCTGGGGCTGATGTCATCCAGCTTCACATCTCCGATGATGGGCTTGATGTAGTTGCTGATTAGAGCCGTATGTCCATCAAAGGTAGAAGGAGCCCATGTACTGATACCATAGAGGGATACATATTCGTCCAGAAAATCGGATAGGGTATCGGCACTGGGAGGAATGAACACTCCGGTGTCTAGCTGATGCTCAATTTCCGCTTTTCGCTTCTTGGCTTCCGCATGGGAGCCGCAGGTTTCCCATTTTTGGCGCTTGGTGCCATTGCTGTCCGTATAGGTATAAACAACGGAATATTTGGTTTTACGTTTGATGATTGACGCCACGGTTGTTCCTCCTTTCAGCTGGCAACTATGGTATGGCGATTTTGGGACTTATACCACGCTTCAAAGCTGTCCTTATAAATGCGGATCTTGTCATTCACTTTCACTGTGACAAACAAATCTCGCTTGTTCACCATGTTATAAACGCTGTTTCGGTGTATGCCCAGCAGTTTTGCCACGTCGCTCACCGAAAGGGTTGTGTCCAACAGCTCTTGCGGTGCCGCGTCCTCTCGTTTCTTATAATGGGACTGTCCTTGATACCACGTCTCAAAGTTTTCTTTTAGAATGCGAGTTTGCCCATCGACCTTGAACGTCTCAAAGGGGGCATGGTTCTTTATCAGCTCATAGATGGAGCCAGGGTTCAGCCCAAGGATGTCAGCCGCCTCCGGGACGGTCAGAGACGCAGGGAGTAGTTGGCCTGGTTCCGGTCCGTTGACCTTTTTGTAGTGGAATTGTCTGCCGTACCATTCCTCAAAGCTGTCCAGCATGATCCGCATTTTGCCGCCGACAAGAATAACTTTGAAGCGTCCCTGTTTTACAAGCCAATATGCCTCTACCTTTTTCATGCCAAGCAGTCTCCGCATTTCGGGGACAGAGATGCTGGTTTTTCCCATAACAGATATTCCTCCTATGTAGAATTTTGTAATAGCTGAAGTCAAATATCGCGTGGTGTGGGAGACACACCATCCAGCCACTCATCAAAACTAACCTTTGAGATGCGAATCTGCTTTCCAATTTTATGACTTCGAAAGAAACCTTTTTGAATCAGGATGTATGCAGACGAACGGCTAATATCCAGGATCTCCATTATATCGTCCACGGAGTAGGCGCATTTTTCTTTGGTATGTACTGGAGCCATTTCTGTGTTTTGAGCATGATGTTCTAGCACACGCTGTTCCTTAATTATATCGTTCATATTCCGTTAGATACCTCCCTATGTCGACTTGATGAGCCTGCCAATGCAGCCAAGGCTTTCGCCTTGACTGCATTGTAGCTGGGAGACATTTTTTCCTCAAATGTGCGATTGTTCAGACCAACTTGAAATCGTACAGTTGACAATCACCCATTGTCCAGCCATTTATCAAAGCTGGCTTTGGAGATACGGAGCTGGTTCCCAATCTTGACGCTCCGAAAGAGATTCTTTTTGATCAGGATATATGCGGACGAACGGCTAATATCCAGGATCTCCATAATATCGTCCACGGAGTAGGCCCTTTTTTCGCTGTCAAAAGCAGGCGCTTTTTCTGTGTTGAGGGCGTTGAGTTCTGCCATGCGCTGCTCCATCAATTCATCAGTCATACCTCGCGCCTCCTTAATACCTGTCATCGCCCAGGCGTTTTTTCTTGTGAATGATACGGTAATCGTAGCCGTCCCGGACGTGGCAGTACGTACAAGGTTCTTTAGCTTGTGCGTGGTTGATCCGCCTCACAATATGTTCGGGCGAACAAATGAACTGTCTAAGGCAGGTGCCACAAAGAGTCAGCACCATTTCGCCATGCATCTCATCACGCGGCTCATCGGCATACGACTTCTGTTTCTTCGCGGCAAGATTATGCAGGCCGACGCTGATGCCAAGGGCCGTGTCAACATAGTCCATCACATTATCGTTTAAGCAGCCTACATAGCTGCCAAGCCTGCTCTTATCAATCGTTCTGATCTGCTCCAGCATAACCATAGAGTTTTGGGGCAGGCTAAAGTATGGAGGAATACCAATATGGGTCGGCTGATTGAGCTTCTTCATCCTGGTCGTGATGGGGGCAATGATGATGGTTGGGCTGCGGCGATTCCCTATGTTGTTCTGGATCACAAGGACGGGGCGGTTGCCACCCTGTTCAGAGCCGATCACTGGATCTAAATCAGCATAGTACATCTGGCCGCGCAGCACTTCATCTGGCAGTTCTCTATTCATAAGGACACCTCACTTTTATGTGATTTGCCCTTGCAGCCAAATACCCAATTACTTCCCAGGTAGTGTGCAAAACACATCTGACCGCCAATCCATCCAAAGTCTCCTATTATCATAGCTGGCGATTGGCCGTCCCCGTGTTGGCGGTCAGATATGTAATGCACACTATTTGTCCTCGACACCCCGTGTGCAGGCCGAAGTCTGGGAAGTCGTCAAGCGGTGGCCTGCTCACCACCTCACGGGAGTTTCACCCCAACTGTCGTTCTGACAGAGCCGCCCCCATTGTTTGAGACTGTGGCTGGGCGGGAGTACCATTGTCATTCCGACTGTCATCGCCATGCCGGGGGCAACCCGACACTTACAAAGGGAATTCTCGCTCACCTCGGATGGGCTGGATGTTTTTGCTGAGCTTATTTTCAGCAGGTCATGATTTCCAGCAGCCCGGGCCTCATGGCGTACCCTGTTGTGGTGGCTCATGCTTTCGCACATCGGAACTGATGTACTTGACGAATGGGTATTCGGTTATCAAGGAGCATTGAGGGGCCTGCGGCCCTCTCAACCCCCTACTACAACTTTCGACACTTCAAACCGAACTTATTTTTTCAAAAAATCTAAAACGAATTTTTCAAAGGCCACTTTCCGCTTTTGAACAGCTCGATCACTCAGCCCGTACTTCTCACACAGGCTACTTGTGCAGGAACGTTTTGCGCCAGATAAATAGAGTTCCAGTAGTTCCTCTGCCCAGGGCTTCCATTTACGCAGGGCTGCCTTCAGTTCCTCAATCAGAAGGTGGTGGTCAGTAGCAAGCCCTTCGAGATCAAAGGCCGAGGGGACGCTTTCGTGTAGCGATTCAAGTCCGGTTTCTGGCACACCGGCGTCCAAAGATAAAAATGAGTAGAGCGAACCAGCTTTGCGTTTCCGCTGGGTAACTGTGTTTTTGCTGTTCCAGTCCCGGTATTCGACGGCGGTCATTTCGATATACATACAATCCAGTTCATCTCCATCCGCAAAACAGTCTTTTATGAAGTACCGACGCTGCTCGGCGGGTAATCCCCGGTTTCCTTTCAAAATAGTGTCCCATTCCTCCGGCGTTGCTGTGACAAGCTGCCGGACACCATTCACCAGTTTATAAACTAAATATGTAGTTTTCATTTGTAATCTCCTTGAATTTTTGGATTTTGAGAGCCAAAAATTCAGGAGATCACGGATAGCGGCAGAGCGCCGCCTGCCAAGCAAACAGGTCCATTCCCTACTCCATTTCTGGAGCGGCAACAAAAAATGGCCGGGCATTAGGAAATAGAGGGGTACATCCCCTCACATTCCTAATGTCCGGCCATTTGGTGACTATCTACCTTATGGTACGATGACCCGTTGCTCGGTACTCTTAGACCTTATTCTGTTGTCACTTCCTCTTTGTGTGTAATATTTGAAACTAGCCTACCCTCCGGTACAGTATTTTCCGCCGCAGGGCCAGATCGACCTCTACGATCCTATGACAGCGGGGGCACTTAATCACGATTTTCCCCGTAGCTGGCGATATTTTATCCATCACGCGCCAGCTACATACGGGGCACCTAACAGCAATGTTTATAGATTCAACCATCATGCATCATCCTCCTTCTCAACATCGGCCAGCGCATAGGGGTTCTGCAAATAATCCTTTTTCAGCAGGTCAAGTCTTTTCATCCTGATAGCCATAGCCTGTTTTGAAACGCCAAGAAACTCCGCCATTTCGCAGAATAGCTTGTATTCCTTCGGTCGGTATACCTTGTTCAATATATCGATGCCATGTTCTAAATTAAATTTGCGGAGCGCACCAAGCACAATCTCAGAGGGAAGCAGGAGCGCAGACGCCAAATTATCAGCTTGCCACTCATTCCAATCGCGGATCGGAAATTGCGGGCTGCGTCCCTGATAATAGAAAACACGATTTTGGATCACTCCATTCGTGGGATGCAAACCGGCCAAAATCTGGTGGGCTGTTTCGTGCGCCACAGTAAAGTGGTACCTTCCGCACAGCGCTGGATCGTTCTTCAAATCTGTTTCTATCAGAAGTGTTTTTCCATCCAGGAAATAGAAACAGGGCTGTCCACTATCGCCGTAGAGCTCAACACCAACCTCCTTGAAGGCGGTCATCCCAAGAGTTGATCCATCCTTTGATAGATGGAAATGGTCAATATGGAGGCCGTAAAGCCCACAAGCCAAGATTTCCGGGTCAACATACTCAACTGGCTGATCTGCAAGCTGAGGCAAATGCTTGTAGTCATTGAAAACACGGGTTGCTATTTTTTCAAGGTCATTTCTGGATAGGTAACTCATCGTCTGCAGCCTCCTATCTTCATAATGATGAATTTCGGCAAAAAGGAGCAATACTCTTGACATGATATGCAACTCGTCGTACTATATGTGCAGGTGAAGTTCATATTTCATATTATAAGCAGGTTAATTGCGTATGTCAACACAAGATATGAAATTAGTTGCATATAGATTGGAGGTGGTACGATGAAGTTTGCTGAAAAGGTACGAGCTGCAAGACTCAATATGGGCTATACACAGAAACAGCTTGCTGAAATAACCCATGTTGCGCTCCGTACTATCGTCAGTTACGAAAAGGGGGATAGCTATCCCCGGAAAAGAGAAACCTACGCAGCCCTTGCAAGTGCCCTCAATGTTGAAAGAAACTATCTTTTGACAGAGGACGAAGAATTTGTGGTTAGTGCCGCTAAACGGTACGGCACTCGTGGAGCATCACAAGCCCAGGCTGTGATCGAAGGATTCTCTGGTCTGTGTGCCGGTGGTGCCCTGTCCGAAGAGGATAAGGATGCTGTGATGAAAGCGTTACAGGATATTTATTGGGAATCCAAAGTAAGGAATGTGCAAAAGTACACGCCTAAGAAATTCAAAAATTCCTGATTGTAGGACAGTAGTCTATGTATGATTTGTGATGCGGAGAAACCCTTGTGTTTTTGGGGGTGGAATAACTTTGCTGCAAAGAGCGGAAACGATCTATCGTAAGGCGAATGAACTTGTGAGACGCTGCGGAACGCGGGATACCCTGCGGATTGCTTGTGAGATTGGAATCTATGTGCACCACATTGATGATTTCAAGGAATTGCTGGGGATATATAGCTATCAGCACAAGGAGAGACACATCCTGCTGAACTCTAACATGGACTACATTACAACTCAAATGGTATGCGGCCACGAAATCGGCCACGATGCCCTCCATAGGGAGCGGGCCAAGGTTGGGATGGGGCTCCAGGAGTTTACTCTTTTTGATATGATAAACGAGATGGAATACGAGGCCAATGCCTTTTCAGCCCATTTGCGGATCAACAATGAGGAATTGTTCGATCTTATGGGGCATGGGTATGATGTGGTACAGCTTTCCTCAATCATGGAAACAAATATCAATCTAATGCTTGTCAAGCTGAACGAACTGAACCGTATGGGACGCCAGCTCAATACCCCATATATTCCCTATTCGGATTTTCTGAAGAACATAGCGGTATAAAGCGAAGTAGTCTGTTGTAAAACAGATTTCTCAAAAAATGGATGATTGAGAGGCCGCCGCAAACCCGCTTGAATGCGGTTTACGGCGGCCTCTTTGATATACTATTGAACGCTGATGGGGTCCTCTCTCCATCAGAATACAAGCGTTCCCTAGGGATGAAGTATATCTCCGGCTTCAAAAGCAATCCGCAGGCCACTACCGACAAAACAGCTCGGCCTTAACAAGAAACCAATCCCTGATGTGCTCCTTCTACAGCATCGATATTTTCCTGCGTTTTATACGGGATAAGTCAACTCCGATGTGATACCTATGTGCTTGATTTATTTGATATGACATCAAGATACGATGGGTTATCAGTCCATAATATAAAAGGGTTCCCCATGATGATTAGTTTTAAGGAACTCTTTTCATATTATTTGCTATTTAATGTTATTTAATTTATATTTAGTTAAACAATCATTTTACTGTTGATTTTTTAAAATGCACCCTAAAAAGTGGACACGCAGGGGCAGCAGAGATCCCATGTTGTGGACACAAAGAAGCGACTGCCGTCCCATGAAAGTAGACAGGGTGAACTACCAATCAAACCAGTGAAATGGACATGCGTTTCATTTCCTCCGAGAGTTGTGGTAAGATAAAAAAGCAAGGACTGGGAGGAATCAAAACATGAAACGGAATCGAAGGCTGTTCAGCGCATACGAAATGGAATTACTGGCACGAAATCCATACACCTACAGGGTTCGTGCAAGGCAGCTTCTGTTTACTGCGGAGTTTAAGCGCCGTTTTTGGGAGCAGTACGAGCGCGGCGGAGACGTGCAGCAAATTTTTGAAAACATGGGATACGATCCGCTGGTTGTCGGGTACACCCGTATGCACAGCGTTCCGCAGAACCTGAGAAAAGTGGTTGAGGCAGGCCGTCCATTTACAGATGGGTATTCGGGGCGTGGTAAGAAATCTTCGGAAAGCGGTTGGCATAAGAGCCGTTCGGAACAAAAAGCAGAGGAAATGCAATATGAGATCGCACACCTTCGCCAGCATGTGGAGTTTCTAAAAAAAATTACAGATGCGGGCAATGGGGAAAAGCGGAGCCGGCAATGACCATGACACCAAGCCGGAAATTTGAGCTGATTCACGAAACGCTACTTGCCGATGATAATGTTTTGAATATATCCGAACTGTGTGAGCTTGCCGGGGTTTCCCGTTCCGGATACTATCGCTGGCTGAATGCCGAGCCGGTGCGGAGAAAGCGGGAATCACAGGATCGCGCGGATTTTGAGCTAATTTTGCAGGCATATCGGTTTCGTGGCTATGATAAGGGCATCCGTGGAATCCATATGCGCCTGCTCCATTTGCCGCAGCCTGTACAAATGAACGTCAAGAAAATCCAGCGTCTCATGCGGAAATATGGCCTGACCTGTCCAATCCGCAAAGCCAATCCTTACCGCCGGATGGCAAAGGCACTGAAAACCAACAATGTCGCTGGGAATCTCTTGAATCGGGAGTTTACGGCGCATGGGGCCAGAAGCGTGCTTCTCACAGATATCACATATATTCCGTATAACGGAACGTTTTGCTACCTTTCGACGATTTTGGATGCATACACGAAACAGGTTTTATCCTATGCGGTCAGCTCTTCCCTTGAATTAGATTTCGTGCTGGAATGCATAAACCTGTTGGTTGAAAAGCATGGCGTTTCGCTCAACGCAAAAACGCTGATTCACAGCGATCAGGGCTTTCATTACACCAGCTATCGGTTCATCCGGCTTCTGAAGGATCATGCTCTGCGCCAATCCATGTCTCGCCGGGGAAATTGCTGGGACAACGCGCCGCAGGAAAGCTTTTTCGGGCACATGAAAGATGAGATTGATTTATCTGGCTGTACCGCATTTGATCAGGTCAGAGCGATTCTTGACGATTGGATCGACTATTACAACAATGACCGTTACCAGTGGCAGCTTGCAAAATTATCTCCAAATGAATTTTACACGTACCTCACTACAGGCGTTTATCCTCTGCCAGGCAAACCGCCTGTGCATGATGAATCGCTTCTGACCAGATCTATGGTCACATAACAACTCTCATGTTTTTGGTATTTCATTGTGTCCTTGACTTTGGGTACACTTTACTGTATATAGGGTTGACATTAGATTGCTTTCGCCTTAAAATGACTAATATATATAATTAGTCACAACAGAGTTATATATACCAAGAGACTGTGAATCATTTCATTGTAACAGCCAATTAACTCAGTGCGCACACAGGCGCATCATACCTGTAAATATAAATTAAAGGAGAGGTTAGAATGAGAAGTATCACACAACTTGAACTGCAATATGCGCATCGGTTTTATGGGTTTCAAGGGGAAGCCCAGTATCTGCACGGGCATACAGGCGTTTTGACCATTGAGGTGGAAGACACAATCAATGTCGGTGTAAACATGATTTTCCCCTGCAACGAAATCCAAAAAACGGCTTGGGATGTTTTGAAGAATTTTGACCACGCCTTGGTGCTTCGTGCAGATGATCCGCTGCTACCCGCAATTCTGGATGTGTATGAAAAGCAGGGTATCAAGGGGGGAACTCCAAATAATACGATGACTGGTCCTGCGTTTCAGACCGAGTTTGCCACGGCATACCCCGAGTGCCGCTTGGTGGTTACCAAGGAAACGATGACTGTGGAGGGCATGATCAAGATTGTCTATGACCTCTTGAAAGACAAGCTGAACATTGTTAAACTGACATTTTCCAGCGGCGTAAACAAAGCGTCTGAGGAATATGCGTCTCATTTGGAAATTGATCGCTGCCCACTGTGCGGTGTTGCACTGAATGAAAACGGTGTTTGTCCCAAGTGTGGGTATCAGAAAAGGTAATTGATTTTATAGGATGCTGAAAATGAGTCAGCAAACAACGTGCGAGTCAGCAATTGACTTGCACGTTGTTTTTGGGGCATTGTATATTGTTTTGCCGGTCATGATATGTGAAGTTTATCTGGGTTGGAACTTATATTCCTATATTTCAAATATAAGCTGTAGAAAAAATGTAGAACTGAGGACATCTAGGATTCGTAATTGTGCAAGAAGCTATTCTACTTTTTGAGACGGGATGGTCTCCTCTTGGGAAAGGTTGCCCTGGTTTTGTCTATGCAAACGACCGCTTATTTGGATATTCTTCTGGACATAGGATAGTAAATGAACTATAATGACTATATAAATATTTAGGTCATATAAAGTGACCGTTTTATTTTGACTGTAATATGACCGATTTGATATTTGGGTCATTTGTAAGAGACCATCACAGGTATATTGCATACAGATGACAGAATTGAAAAAATGTTTTAGACCATGATGGAAAAGGGGGATTACAAGAACGGCTCAATTTTCTTTGCTCATTTGTGGGTTTCTAAATCCCATACAAAGCGGTATCCAGTAAGCAAATACTCAGAGCACTGTATTTGCAGGCTCTGTTTATATATATAAATTGAAATGAGGAAGTGATTGAATGAGAACAAGCCAGAAAAAATGGGAGCGGCTTTCAGCAGTTATACTGACCTTCGCGCTGTTGCTCAGTATGCTGCCGGCGACTGCTATGGCTGTCAGCACGGGAGACAAGACGATTGATAATGAGGTACATTATCAAGTGAATGGGGCCATTGATGCCGGTGTGCGCTATTGGTCAATGGAGTATGATAAGGTTGATACGGACGGCAGTATCCTGCTGAACGGCAGTAAATTTGCCGACCGTTCCAACCAGTGGGGCCTGAGTAATACAGAACCCTATGCAGGGAGATTTCTGCTTAATTTCCACAGAGTTGAGTTTTATGAGCAGATCCAAAGTGTTTCCATCGTGAGTGGGAACAATGTGACTGAGTTTGATAAAGAAGCAAACGGCGCATTGTGGACCGTTCCCATCAATACCCGGACATGGGCTTCTGGTAAAATTGGAGTAGTGACGAATTCACAGATCCGTATTACGCTAAAAAATGGGCAGACGCTGGAAAGCCTTCAGTTGGAAAATACGCCGATCAGCTTTGAGACATTTGCTGTGACCGGCTCCGGCAATCCTGGTGGGAGCAGCATGATGGTCAACAGAAGCTGGGATCAAGGTTTTATTCTGGCGAATAACCAAAACAGAAAGGACGAACAGAAAACCGGATTTCTAACCGGCCCCATGAGCAACCGGATCAGTCTGGATTATAACCAACTCACAGGACAGATGGTAATCAAGTCGATCCACAGTTTCAAGCCAAATGTAAAAATGAGTACCACGGACCTGTATTGGGTGGTTTACATCAAGGAACAGATACCCAAGGAGCTGCTGCCTTATATTGATACGGCAAATATTCGGCTTGGGGCTACGAATGAGGATGGCCGGGGCGACAAGCCAGGATCGGAGTTCCGAACAGATACGCCAGTCACCATTGATATTGACTCCAATGGATTGGTCGATACGAGCCGTGTCAGTGCGATCAGCATTGCACAGAGTGACACCCGTAATGCGTTGAACGCGGCCCGTAACAGACTGGAAAAGTCGGTTTTCTCCGTAGCGACTGGTCAAAACGCGAATTTTACCATCCAGTACCCCCTGCGAGAAAATGTTTCGATTCGTGATTTTGCCATTTTTCTGAACCAGTACATTACGGAGCATGATAATCAGCTGCTGTTTGATTCCTGGCTGGAATCTGATTATCCAAATGAAAAGGATGGATACGGCCTTGTCTATGCGGGCACGTTGGATCATGGCGCACCCTATAAGCATCTGACAGACAGCTATGCGAATGCTTATATTCCAATGAACGACAGTGATAAGGATGGCTTGTGGGATTTCATTGAAAATCAGGTTGGCTCTAACATGAATCTGGTAGACACGGATGGCGATGGTGTACCGGATGGCAGTGAGCTGCTGGATGACAGCACCGATCCGGTCGATGCAGCAGACTATAAGGCTGCAGCACCGCAGACAGACAGCACTGTCCTTTATGGTGGGATAGAGAATACCATCGAAGGAACCGCGCCAAAGCTCGTCTATCAAGATCCAGGGGATAAGGTCATTGAGGTCCCGGTCACCTCCCAGCAGGCAGGCAATGCGCTTGTGAAGCTGCAGGGATATGACGATACCACAAATACCTTTACAGATGTCATTTATGGCAGTGCCGTCATTCCTTTTGACCAGCTGCAGGCCGGAAATTTTCGTATTGATTTGGCCAAGGATGCGCTTACTGCAGTGGCAGGAGAAAAAGTAGTCCTGGTTAGTTACAGCCCCAATGGTAAAAACCCGGCAATGGGTGTTCCGCTTCAAGTGCTGCATCTGGATAAGGTAATTCCGGTAGACCCGAATCATCCCGGTACCGTTCCAGACGGATATGTGACGGTGACATTCGACCCCGGCCAGGGAAGCTGGAAAGACGGCACCAAGCCCAGCAGCT
>ERZ1106915.1680-NODE-1680-length-16542-cov-3.473585_pt1 | contig 16542 bp, 19 predicted proteins | sample MGYA00403653_ERZ1106915 | MGnify/ENA primary metagenome ERZ1106915 (study PRJEB35170, sample SAMEA104062404) | human gut metagenome | biome: human gut; feature: human-associated habitat; material: faeces | place: Denmark | collected 2012-06-06 ... | reverse complement strand
CCCTCCCGGGCCCCCCGGTTGGTCAGTACCGCTCCGGGGTGGACCAGGCCGCTGACGCACAGGCCGTACTTGGGCTCCGTGTCCTCAATGCTGTGGCCTCCTGCGGTCACTGCGCCAGCCTCCGCCACCTTGGCCGCGCCCCCCTCCAGGATGGCCCCCACCGCCTCCCGCGGCAGGCAGGAGGGGACGGCCAGCAGATTCATGGCCAGCCTGGGCTCGCCCCCCATGGCGTACACGTCGGAGAGGGCGTTGGCCGCCGCGATCTGCCCAAAGTCATAGGGGTCGTCCACTACTGGCGGGAAGAAATCCACGGTCTGGATCAGCGCCAGCTCATCCGTGAGGCGGTACACCGCGGCGTCATCGCTGGAGTCATAGCCCACCAGCAGGTTGGGCTCAAGCGTCCGGGGCAGCCCGGACAAAATCTGTTGCAGGACACCCGGTCCCAGCTTGGCCCCTCACCCACCGGCCGTGGTCATGGCGGTCAGGCGCAGCTTCTCATACGGCATAGACTCACCCCCTCTCTTTTTTATAGTGTACCACAGCCTCCAGGCAAAAGGCAACCATACCGCGCCGCACCCCCCTCCCCCTCCACGCATACGCTGGAGTGAGAAACTAGAGACTTGGAGGGTCATTTATGCAAGCGGAAGCAAAGGTTTGTTTTTATCTGGGCGCCAATTCCCCCACCGGCTTCTACTCCCTGTACGACCAACTGCTTGAGCCCGAGCAGGCCGAAACCATCTACATATTGAAGGGCGGGCCGGGCTGCGGCAAGTCCTCCCTGATGCGCCGGGTGGCCCAGGCCATGGAGGAGAAGGGGGCTTCGGTGGAGTACATCGCCTGCTCCGGCGACCCGGACTCCCTGGACGCGGTGGTGTTCCCCGCCCTGAACACCGCCATTGTGGACGGTACCGCTCCTCATGGCTGAGCAACAGAAGGATACTTTAGGTATCTATCTTTGTGTCATCGGTTATCTGTCCCTGCACCGGCCGGTTCATTTCGATCCAAACCCGGTTTACCTCTTCCATACAGGTAAAATAGAGACTGGTCAGCAGATTCGTAGGAATTCCAAGCTCTCCGGTCAGTCTATCAATCTTTTCCCAATCCGCATGCTCATAGCTCAGGGCCAGATCGTACAGCATTCCAGCCCGGCCGGTATGCTGTAAAAGGGCCTCCTTAGCCTCCGCACACAGAGGAATGGGCTTCAGAATCTCCGCCAGCGGAGCATCAATGAGATAATTCAGGGTAGAAAACATCCCCATTAAGTAGGCATCCGGCTTGGAGATCGGCATATCCTTTGCGTAGTTCATCAGCTTGCTACAGAAGTTGGCCCGCATGAACGACATTCTGAGAAACTCCTCCGCGCCCTCCTCCATCTGATTCTCGGCATTGCTGGCGCTCAGCAGGTAGACCCATTGACGCAGTTCGCTCAGGCCCATAGTCATGATCGCCTGGCGTACGCTGGTTACCCGGTGGCGGAGCGCATAATAGCAGGAGTTTGCCATCCGCAGCAGGCCATAGGTCAGCGTAGCATCTACGGAAATAATCTGCTCAATCTCCTCCACATCCGGCTCGTCCCGCGTCATCGCCACCATTAGGCGGAAGAAGTTGCTCTGCAAATAGCCGCTGCTGTGGGTCTGTGTGGTCAGCTTTTCCGCCACATAGGGGCCCTCCAGGGCATCCACCCCCAGCTTGACGGCCTTCTGGTAGGTTTCCTCCCGGTCAATCCCCACGGCGATACACTGCTTTTTCATGCTGTGGGCGATGTCGATGATGTTTTTCAGCGTCAGCTCCGGCGTGGTCTGGATGTTCAGCTTAATGTAGTCGATCCGGTCCAGGATTCCCAGATAGCGCGGGGCAAACTGGAATTCATTGACCGCCACCTGATAGCCCTCTTTTGCATACTGCTGCACCATATGCATGGCCAGGGGATGAATGATAACGCTGTCGTCAATCTGGATCACCAGCTCCCCCTTGTCAAAGAGGTGGGGCGTTTTTTTCATCAGAAGCGTGGTGGTGAAGGTCATAAAATTCAGTGAGCCGCGCAGCAGCTTATCGGTATTCATGGTGAGGAAATTGTAAATGGTGTCCGCTGCGGCAAAGTCGTTCTCCCTGACGTTTTTGCCGTTGTCGCCAAAGGCCTGGTTTTCCCCATGGTACTGGATCTCATAGCCGATGATCTTATTTGCCTGGTCTTTGATGGGCTGACGAACGATATATTTGCTGCTCATGCCTGTCCTGCCTCCCGCTTCCGTCTGCTGCGCTCCAAAAGATGGTCCACAATTCCGATCAAATGCCCGATTTCCGGCTTGCTCAACTGCTCATCCGCACCGACCTCTTTGCCCTTGCGGCGCATCTCCTCTGTAATCAGGGAGGAGAAAATGATCACTGGAATGGCCTGTAGCTCTTTATCCTCCTTGATCCGCTTGGTGAGGTTATGGCCGTCCATCTGGGGCATCTCCAGGTCGGTAATCACAATAGAAACCTGTCCAGTGGGGCCCCCGCCGTCCTTACACGCCTGCAGCGCCTCCCACAGCTCTGCGCCGTTTTGGAACATGCGCAGGTTGGTATACCCCGCCTTAGTCAGCGCGGTACGGATCATCTGGGACAACAGGATGGAGTCCTCCGCGACCCAGACCGGCTCGCTTCGCTTCTCCCGCTTACCCATAGCATCCACCTCACTGAGCTGGATACCGGTCTCCGGCGCAATCTCGGCCACAATCTTTTCAAAATCCAGAATCGTGACCAAGTCCTTGCCGCACTGAGCGATTCCGGTGGCAACCCCGTCTGCGCCCCCGGAAACCGTGTTGTCCGGCTTCTGGATGTCCCGCCACGAGATACGGCTGATCCCCACTACCGTATGGACGCGGAAGGCAATGTGCATTTTATTGAAATTGGTGATAATGAAGAGATCCTTTTCCCCTTTGGGTTCGGTATGTCCACTGAGATACTCCGGCAGATCCACCACGGTAATCACGATGTCCCGGGGTTTAAAAATCCCTTCCACTGCCGGGTGGGCATGGGGCATTGGGTGCACCGGCGCCGACAGCATAATCTCACGCACCTTGGCCACATTGATCCCGTAGAGATTTCCGTCGATGGGAAACTCCATGATCTCAATCTCGTTTGTCCCCGTCTCCAATAAAATTCCGTCTTTGTTGTTTTCCATGACCCATTCCCCCACTTTCAGATTGTTCTATTCCTACCGGCTAAAAAATGAGCTCCGGCTTTCCGTAGCAGCGGACACAGCCTTGTCCGGTGGCCGCGTCAAAGAGCAGGGTCCGGGCCACCGTGCCGCCTACATCCTCCTGAAGCAGCCGGACGCCCTCTGTACGCAGCGTCATATGGACGCTTTCAATATTCCGCTGTCCAATATTGCCCAGATTTCCACCGCCGGCTACCTCAAACATGCGGGCTCCGCCGGCAATTTTGGCTGTAACCCGCGCCCGTTTGGCGCCTCGCCGCTCCATTTCCCGCAGCGTCTCCCGGATGCCGGTATCCGCATACTTGAGCGGGGACTTCCGCCCCGTCTCCAGATTCAGGGGCAGCATGATGTGGAGCAGGGCGGCCAGCTTGAGCATGGGATCATAGAAGCAGATTCCAATGCAGGAGCCCAGGGCGTAAGTCACCAGCATCCCACTGCCCTGCGCCATTTTCATGTCGGCGATCCCAACCACCAGCTTGTCATTCATCCAAAACACCCAGCTTCCGCAGCAGGAAATTGAGGGAACGCACGTCAGGTGACAGCAGGAGGCGGCAGGGTACGCTGTGCTTTTCGCAGATGAAATTGGTGCCGATGGTCATAATATAATCCGACTGTCCTCCAAACTCCGCCATGGGCACCGTAATAATCGCCCCCTGCATGTCCACAGCAAAGCCAGGCACCGATGGCTGAATCGTTACCCCAGCCAATCCAGAGAGGGCGTTGACGAAGGTGGAGATCATGATGTTGCCCACCTCTACCAGGGCTGAGCGGTCCAGCTCCGAGAGCTGCCCATATTCGCAAACCGTCCGGTTCATCATGCGGCCCAGCACCTGATTGATAAAGTCCATCTGCTGTACCGAGAGCATAATACCGTTGATTTCCCCGCCCAGACGCACCAGCACACCGGCCGTGATCACCTCCGGCCCGCCGATCCAGTCGATGGCCTCGTTGTAACCGAGGATGCGCACCTCCGGCATTTCAATGCGCACCTCACACTGGAGCAGGCTGGAGAGGGCCGTCGCCGCGTTGCCCGTCCCGATGCTGCCGATCTCCCGGAGCGTATCCAGTTCCAGGCCGCTGAGTTCATTAAAATTTTTCACGTATTTTCCCTGCCTATCCGTTTGTCAGGTTGTTGACCGTCGTCTCGATTTCGTCCGCTGTCTGCATCATGCGCAGGACATAGCTGTATGTCCGCTGGGCCTCAATCACCTTTCCCATCTCAGAAGCCAAGTCCACATTGGAGCTCTCCAGATAGCCCTGGCGCACCTCCGAGGGGCTCATCCACACCGCACCGTTTTTCTCCGTGGTCACAAACCGGCCGCTGCCCACATGCTGAAGGCCGTCCAGGTATTGAATGGTAAACACGCCCACAGGCTGGCGCGCCTCAGCGTCCGTCACCACAATGGGATAGCCGTTGGTGTCCAGAACCTGCCGGCCCTCTCCATCCGCCAGATAGTAAAGCGTATCCGTTGTTCCGTCCTCCTTTGTCTGCTGAAACGAGGACAGGGCGAAGGAGCCGTCCCGGGTGTAGGAAATCTCTCCGGTATCCGGGTCATACAGGGCGAAAAAGCCGTCGCCCACAATGGCGTAATCCTGCTTGCGCCCCGTTTCCTCCAGCGCTGCGGAGCGGAAATCCGTGATGGTGGACACCATGCGGGTACCGCTGCCCTTGGGGAGCTGCTGTCCGTCGATACCGTCTACCATCCGGTACATCAGAGCCTCAAAGGCGGGCTTCTCCGCCCGGAATCCAAAGGTGTTCGCGTTGGCCATATTATTGCCCTGGACTCCCATGCGCTCCATTTGCTGCTGCGCGCCCACCGTGGCGGTATAAAAAGCCTGAAGCATCGTTCTCCTCCTCTGCTTATAAGCGTCCCAGCTCTGTTGTCGCCTTGGTCAGCACGCCGTCATAGAGCTTCAGCACCTGTGCGGCGCTCTGAAGCGCCCGCTGGGCCGTCATCATATCGCTCATCTCCTGGAGCATGTCCACGTTGGCATTCTCCACCCATTTCCAGTGGAGCTTCGCCTGGGAGGGAGCCGGCGCCTGCCCATTCGCACCGAACAGGCCGCTCTCATTTTTCTCCAGCTGCCCGTTGTCCGCAAAGGCATACAGGCCCAGCCGGCCCACATAGCCGCCGCCCTCTGTATAGAGGTTCCCTGCCTGATCGGCCCGGATACGGTCGGTGGCCAGATAGACCGGCTGTCCATCCGCCCCCAGGACCCGCCCATGGGCGGGCAGGCAGAGATAGCCCTCCCCATCCAGAGAAAAGCTGCCGCTGCGGGTGTACTCGACGCCCTGAGCCGTTTGAATGGCGAAAAAGCCATCCCCTTCGATGGCGAAGTCCAGCGTCAGCCCCGTCTCCTCCAGGCTTCCCTGGCTATAGTCCACATAGAGCTGACTGGGAGCCAGGATATAGCTCTCCTCACCGATCACGGTGGGGCTGCTTTTGTCCTTATTGCCCACCCGGCTGATCAGCACTTCCTGGAAGGTGCTGTCCGTATACTGCTCCGCCTTATACCCGGAGGTGGAGAGATTCGTCATGTTGTTGGCAACCGTGTCCAGCCGGCGGCTCTGGGACAGGATGCCGGAGGTCAGGTTGTAAAACCCTTTTGTCATATGGCCTTCTCCCTTCTGCTGTGTACTACGCTCCTATGTACTGCTTCATGTAGGCCTGGAGCCGCTGAATGGCCCGGTTATGGATTTGTGAAATACGCGGCGCGCTGACCCCAAGGACCTGTGCAATCTCCTTCATGGTCAGCTCTTTTTCATAATACAGGGAGAGCACCAGCCGCTCATTCTCCCGCAGGGAGGCGATTCCCCGGCGCAGCACCTCGTGCAGCTCCTTTTGCTGATAAGCATCCTCCGGCGGATTGCCGGACAGTGCCTTGCCGGTTACATTCCCATAGGTGTCCAAAAGCACCTCGAAAGACATCAGGTTGGAAAACGCCGTTTCAGAGAGGAGCTCCTCATAGTCCTTCTGGCTGAGCTTCAGGTAGTCTGCCATCTCCTGATCGCTGGGGGTATGGCCCAGCTCTATGGACAGCTCCTCAGCCGCCCGCTTCAGCCGGGTGGTCTTCTGCCGGACCCTCCGCGGAATCCAGTCCTGCTTGCGTACCAGGTCGATCACCATTCCCCGCAGCCGCTTTGCGATGTACGCCTCGAACTTGACCTCCTTTTCGGGGTCATACTTGTCCACAGCGCTGAGCAGAACCAAAATTCCCTCATGGATCACATCATCCAACTGGGTAAACCCGCTGAACAGCCCGCAGGTCTGAATCGCAATCCGGCGTACCAGATCGGTATACCGCAGCACCAGGGCCCACTTCAGCTCCATATCCCCCGTCTCCTTGTAGCGCAGCAGAAGGGTCTGATTGTCCATCTGGTCGACCGCCTGCTGACCTCCGCCGGGGGCTAGGGCCGTTTCCATCTGTTTTAACTTATTCATGCAGATACCCTTCCCCATCTCTATGCACGCTTTTCCTGCGGCTGAAGTGTAATGTTGCCAATGGCCTGTATCTGCACATTGCTCGTGATTTCATTAAAGGAGAGCACATAGATGTCGGGATAGAACGTGGCGAGCATACGGCTGAGATAGACACGGATAATCTGGCTGGTCAGCAGAATGGGCGTTTGGGAGAGCTCCTCAAATTTCTTCCGCAGCTCTCCCACCTGCTGTACGATCTGCTGCACAATATCAGGGCTAAGCGCCAGATAGACGCCGTGCTCGTTCTTGGTCAGGGCGGCCAGTACCTTCTTTTCCAGCTCCGCGTCCAGCGTCACTACCCGAAGCTGCCCATTTTCGCAGAACTTCCGGGTAATGGTCCGTCCCAATGCACCGCGCACCTGTTCGGTGATCATGTCGATATCATGGGTCGTGGTACTGGCCTCCACCACCGCCTCCAGAATGGCCGCCAGATCCCGGATGGGGATGCCCTCCCGCAGCAGGCTGCGCAGGATCTTTTCCAGGTTGGCGTAGGAGATGACGTTGGGGATCACATCGGCCACCAGCTCCGGCTCCGTCTTTTTCAGATTCTCCACAAGCTGCAAGGTCTCCGAGCGGTTGAGCAGCTCATAGGCATGCTTTTTGATCGTCTCCGACAGGTGGGTAAGCATAACGGTCAGGGGTGTGATAACCGTATACCCGTAGATCTCCGCCATTTCCTTGTTCTCCGGCAAAATCCAGCGGGAGGGGATGCCGTAGGCCGGCTCCACCGTCTCAATCCCGTCAATCGTCCCCGCCGGATTGGACGGCTCCAGGGCCAGATAATAGTCCACCAGAATCTCTCCTCGGGCCACCTCCTCCCCCCGGATTTTGATCACATACTGGTTGGTTCCCAGCGCTGCACCGTCGTGGTGGCGGATGGAGGGGATGACAAAGCCCATATCCTGGGCATACTGCCGGCGGAATATCACAATGCGGCTGATCAGCTTGCCGCCGCTTTTCTCATCCACCAACGGGATCAGGCTGTAGCCGAATTCCATCTCGATCGGCTCCACCGCCAGGAGGGAATAGACATTGTTGATGTCCTTGAAGTAGTCGGTTTCGCTGGCCGCCTGAAGCTCCGGGGCGGCTGCCGCCTCCGGGGCGGGCTGTTCCTCCAGTGCCTTCTGCTCAGTGAGCTTCCGGTCGCTCAAGAAGCCGCCAATACCCAGGCCGCAGCCCACCAGCAGGAGCGGCGCCGTGGGAGCGCCGGGCACCAGCCCCAGCAGCGCTAAAATAATGCCGGTGGCCAGGATCGCCCTGGGCTGGGCCTTAAACTGTCCCAGCACGTCGCTGTTCAGGCTGCCGTCCGACACGGAACGGGTGACGATCATACCGGTAGCGGTGGAGATCATCAGGGCCGGGAGCTGGGACACCAGACCGTCGCCGATGGTGGCGATGGAATACTGGTTCAAAACCGTAGCCAGATCTCCGCCGCCCTGCACGATGCCGATAATTAAGCCTGCCACAAAGTTGATGACCGTAATAATCAGCGACATGACGGCGTCGCCCTTGACGATCTTGGTTGCGCCGTCCATGGCGCCGTAGAAGTCGGCCTCCTTCTGGATCTTATAACGCCGTAGCCGAGCTTCCTTCTCGTCAATAAGGCCGGAGCTCAAATCCGCGTCGATGGCCATCTGCTTTCCGGGCATGGCGTCCAGCGTGAAGCGGGCGGCCACCTCGGAGACGCGCTCCGCTCCTTTGGTGATCACAATAAATTGCACCAGTACAATGATTAAGAAAATCAAAATTCCGATGACAATATTCCCCTGGGTAATCAGCGTACCGAAGGATTTGATTACCATACCCGCATCGCCGCCCTCGCGGAGGATCAGGCGTGTGGAGGATACGTTGAGGCCCAGGCGGAACAGGGTTGTTATCAGCAGCAGGGAGGGGAAGATAGAGAACTCCAGCGCCTCCGAGATGCTCATGGTGATCATCAGAATCATGATGGACAGCGCGATGTTCAGTACAATCAGGACGTCCAGCGCCTGCTTGGGCAGCGGCACCACCAGAAAGAGAACGATGATCACGACCAGCAGCGATATGGAGTTGTTCAGTATCCGTCTCATAACTCTCCAAGGCTCCTACTTTCTCGCCGCTACTTCAGCTTTTCATCCATGCGGTAGAGGTACACCAGCACCTCCGCCACGGCGTTATACAGCTCCGGCGGGATCTCCCGATTCAGCTCCGCCGTGGCATACAGCGCCCTGGCCAGCGGTACATTTTCAATAATGGCGATGTGATGCTCCTCCGCCTTGCGCACAATGCGTCCGGCCAGCTCGTCCTGTCCCTTTGCCAGGACAATGGGCGCCCCATCCGTCTCAGGGTGGTAGCGCAGCGCTACTGCAAAGTGCGTCGGGTTTCGGATAACCACATCTGCCTTTGGCACCTGCTGCATCATACGGGATTGGGCCATCCTGCGCTGCACTTCTTTGATCTTTCCCTTGACCTGGGGATCGCCTTCCATCTGTTTGTATTCCTCTTTGATCTCCTGTTTGGACATGCGCAACTGCCGCTCATAGTCCCACCACTGGTAAAACACGTCCGCGCCGGCCAGCACCACAAAGGCTATGGCGATCTGCATCACCATCTGGAAGCCCTCATCCACCAGATGGGCGCATGCAACGGCCAGATCGGTGTGGAGATATTTCGTAAAGGTATCTACAATTCCCACCAAGAACTGATAGATCAGGAACAGCAGAACCGTTATCTTTAAAATCCCCTTCAGCGCCTCAATGACGCTGCGCAGTGAAAACAGGCGCTTGATCCCCTGCAGGGGGTTAATCCGGCTGAACTTTGGCTTCAGCGCCTCCCCGGAAACCAGCAGCTTGGTCTGGAAAAAGGTCGCCGCCACCGCTACCACCGCCGTAGTGGCCAGCAGCGGTCCCGCCGCAAACAGAAAGGTCTTCAGCATCTCCAGCACCAGGCCGCTCAGGTTGTCCTGCAATCCAGTGTGCGCCGCGCCGGCCACAAGCCCCATAGCGTACTGCAAAAAGCGGTAAATCTGCTCCACCATTGGCGTGGCAGTCAGCTTGAGTACAAAAAAGCTGGCCAGCAGCACCGCCACGGAAACTGCATCGTTGCTGAAAAAGACATTACCCTTTTTTCGCTCGTCTCTCCGCTTTTTAGGGGTTGCTTTTTCGGTTTTTGAACTGTCTGCCAAAGCCTTCTCACGCTCCCCCTATCAGGCGCAGTATCCGCCCCAGCTCCGAGAGCATGCCGCTCTCCAGCTCCAGCAGGAATTCGTTGATCGGCGTCAAGAGCAGAAAGAACAAAAGCAGCCCGATGATCACCTTCAGCTCGATATTGATGACAAAGGCGTTGATTTGCGGGATCGCCTTCATCAGCACCCCCATGCCTACCTCTCCCAGCAGCTCCGCTGCCAGGATCGGCATAGCCAGCTTTACCGCCAGGAGCATACAGGCGAGAAACAGCTCAATGACATAGGCGTAGACTCCATCGCCAAGGGCGGCAGCGCCATAAGGAACCAGCTCACCGGAGGTGGTCAGCAGGCGCATCAGGGTATAGTGTCCATTCTCCGCAAAGAAGTCCAGAATCAGCAGGATATTGAGCAGTGATGCAGTCACCGACAGGTTGGCCTGGCTGCTGGCGTCGTAGATCTGCGCCATTGTCATACCCATCTGTGTGTCGATCACCTCTCCGCCGATCTGGACAACGGAAAACACCACCCGCATTACGAATCCCAGAACCAGGCCGATTCCCAGCTCCAGCAGAAGGCGAAATGCCAGCTCCACCAGGGTATCCGGCTGCGGCACCCCCGTCCCGGCCGTCCCAAAAACCAGAATGGAGAGCACCAGCGCCATACCGGTCTTGACCATGGCCGGGAGATTGGAGCGTCCCAGCAGCGGGTTAAACAGGAGAAAGCCCGACATGCGCATAAAAATCAGTTCAAAGAGATAGAGCTGTGCCCAATCGACCATGTCCCACACCCTTACATCAGCGTAAACAGATACCGGCTGAAATCCAGCAGCGTCTCCAGCATCCATCCACCGCCCACCAGAAGTACAGCCACCACCACGATCATCTTGAGGATAAACGAGAGGGACTGCTCATGGATCTGGGTTACCGCCTGAAAAATGGCGACCAGAATACCGACCAGCATGCTCAGAATCAGGAGCGGTGCGCCAATCCGAAGCGCGACGCCCACCCCTTCCCGCAAAATGTCAACTACTTCCATATTTAGGTTCTCCTATCGGAAGCTCTGCACCAGCGTCGAGAACAGCAGCTCCCACCCATTCAGGGCGATAAACAGCAGCAGCTTGAACGGCATGGAGATCATACTGGGCGGAAGCATAATCATGCCCATGGACATCAGCGTGGAGGCCACGATTACATCAATCAGGACAAACGGGATGTACAGGTAAAATCCAATCAGGAAGGCATGCTTCAGCTCACTTGTCATAAAGGCCGGAACCAAAACCCGCAGCGGCAGCTCCGCGGCCGATGCCGCAGACGGCGTATCCAGTCCTGCCAGATCGCAGTAGAGCTTGAGCGAGCTCTCCTCCACCTGGCCTGCCATAAACTCCTTCAGGGGTTTCTCCGCCCGCTGCAAAAATTCCTCCTGGGTAATCTCCTCCGCAATATATGGCTCGTATGCGGTGGTCTGGATCTCACTGATGACCGGAGACATGGTAAACAGCGTGAGAAACAGGGCGATGCCCACGAGGACCATATTAGGTGGATTCTGTTGCAGCCCCATGGCCGAGCGCAGAAAGGAGAAGGAGATAATGTACCTGGTAAAGGAGGTCATCATCACAACTGCGGAGGGCAGCAGGGTCAACAGGGTGGTCAGAAACAGGATCTGAAGGGTCTGTACGTTCTCGCCATTTACATTGATCAGCGCATCCACCGGCTATGGCCTCCTCTGTTGTTTCCGCTGCTCCAGCACGCTGTGCAGCGCTTCCTGGAACCCCATCTTGGGCGCGGCGGCGCCGTCTGCGCCGCCCATCCAGGCCTCGGCCTCCTCGGCAGTGAGCTTTTCCAGACAGGTGATGCTCCCCTGAGTCACCCCCAGGAAATAATACGTTTCGCCCGCGCGGACCAGGAGGAGCCTTTGATCCTTTCCCACCGCCACCTGGTCCAAAATTGTAAGCATCCGCTTTCCCAGGCGGCTTGGACCGCCGCCCTGTCCCCGTCCGGCAACATAGCGGGTAAACAGATAGGCCAGCACCAGGACGCCCAGAATTGCACAGATGGTCCAAAGCACTTCCGGCATTGGCCCGCTCCCGTCAGGGATTCCCCAGGATGGAATTGACCGTTTTCATCAGGCGGTCCTCCTTGAAGGGCTTGACGATAAAATCCTTGATGCCGGCCTGTACCGCCTCGACTACCATGGCCTCCTGGCCCATGGCGGAGCACATCACCACATTGGCCTTGTTGTCCTTGGCGCGGATCGCCTTCAGCGCCTCCAGTCCGTCCATGTTCGGCATGGTGATGTCCATCAGGACCAGATCCGGCTGGAGTTCAAAATACTTTTCCACAGCATCCTTGCCGTCCACCGCCTCGTGCAGGTCGGTAAAGCCATTCTTGGTCAGCGTGTCCCGGATCACCTTCCGCATGAAGGCTGCGTCGTCAACAATCAGAATCTTAGCCATGTTCTTAATCCCCTTTTTTATTTCAGTCTCACTTGAAGTTTGTCAGGCTCCACAGTTCCGGCTTCTGGAGTACCTCTGTGATACGCACGCCGAAGTTATCGTCGATAACCACTACGTCTCCCCGCGCAATGCACAGGCCGTTCACAAAGACATCCACCTGGTCTCCAGCCAGCTTGTCCAGAACAACCAGTGAGCCCTTGGAGAAGGTTAAAATATCCTCTACCTTCCGGCGGGTCCGGCCAATCTCTACCGACACCTCCAGGGGTACGGACATAATCAGCTCCAGGTTTTCCTTCTGTTCGGCTCCCAGCGATTCCGCCGCAGCGAAATTGGGCAGCGCGACCGGCTTGCTGTTAATGACCCGCGGCTCCTGCACCGGGGGCTGATACACAGGCTGCTGATAAACCGGCTGGGGGGAGGCGGCCTGATAGGCCTGGGCCGGCTGGGGAGCTGGCTCCGGCGCCGGGGCTGCGGACATGCTGCCCATCAGCCGTTCGATCTCCTCCTGACTCATCTTTCCGCTGGAAGACGGAGCCGCGGCAGGCTCTGGAGCCGGTGTGGAAACACCGCCGCCCATCAGACGCTCAATTTCTTCCTGGCTCAGCTTCCCGCCTGCGCCGGAGGAGGGCTCCGGCTGTGCGGGCTGTGCCGCTGGGGTGGCATCCGCCTCTGCTTCCCCGGTGTCCTGAATGCCCATCCCAAAGCCAGCCAGCAGCTCCCGGGCCAGCTCCACGGACATGATATTGACAAACTCACTCTTGAGGACGCCCTCTATTTCCAGGATAAAGTGCACCGCCACCAGCATCCCGGTTTCGCTGTGGAAGCGCTCCCTTTTGATCTCCTCCAAATCATCCAGCGAGAAAGACTGGGGCGTTGAGATATTGACCGGACGCCCCAGAAAATCGGACAGAGCAGTAGAGGCCGCACCCATCATCTGGTTCATCAGCTCGCACACCGCACTGATCGTCAGCTCATTGAGCTCGAACTCCTCCTCTGGGATCTCGGTTCCCATCAGCAGCTCTACAATTGCCTTCACATCGCTCCGCTTCAGCAGCATAATATTGCTGCCTTCCAGACCGGAGACATACTTGATTTCCACGCCGATGGCGGGCTCCAGCTCACCCAGGGTAAACTCACTGATGGGTACCACTGTAACCTTCGGCGTCGTAATATCAACGCGGTGATCCAGCAGGTTGGAAACCGCAGTGGCAGAAGAGCCCAGACTGATGTTCATCATTTCGCCGATGGCGTCCAATTCCATCGCGCTAAATATATTCTGCGCCATGTCGCTTATTCGTCCCTTCTTCCCTCGTTATAGTAGTTTTCCCCAATCTTCACTGCCATGGAGTTGTTCTGCACACCCAGCTTCCCACCAAACCATGGCTTTCCTCCAATATACAGATAGATGGGCTCGTCCTTCGGATGTCCCAGGTCAATGACATCACCTATATTGAGGAAATAGGCATCTTGCAGCTTTACCTCGGTACGGCCCAGCTCGGCCGTGATCTCCAGCGTGGAATCCCGCAGTATATCCATGATTTCATCCGAGTTGTCCTCCCCACTCCCGTGTCCTGCCTGATTCAACGACACAATTCTGGAAAAAATATTGGTCAGCATCATTCCGGGCAGGCAGACATCAACACGGCCGGAGCAGTTTGGAAAGCGGATATTGATCCCAACAATAACAACCGTCTCATCCAGGCCAATGAGCTGTACCAGAGTCGGATTCGTCTCCACTCTGCGCAGCTTGAAATCCAACGCGATATAATTCTCCCAGCTTCCGCCCAGAACGGAAATCAGGTCTTTTACAATGCTTTCATAGAGCCTCAGCTCCAAATTGGTGAAATTGTAGCCGGCGGGGAGTCGGCTGTCCACATCTCCGTCGCCGCCCATCAGGCGGTCCATCATGCTCAGCATCAGCGTAGTGGAAAAGTGGAACAGCACCGGCGTCTCGTCCGGCTGTACCTGCCCCTCCAGCGCTACATCTGCCAGGGCCAATACGTCCCCCTCCAACAGCGCGTTGGAAAACTCGTAATAGCGCTGCTCTTCCACGGATTCCACCTCTATTTCACAGGTGGTATGCAGCAGTCCGTTGATTCTGGAGTTAATGATCCTGGTGTAATTTTCAAAGACTCCGCTGAGCATTTTAAGCCGGTCTTTGGTGAACTTCCTTGGGCTGTAGAAATCATATTTACGGTATTTTTTCTCGGAACTGCTCTCTGCCTTCGCGGCCAAATCCATCTCGCCGTTGCGGGCCGCGTTCAGCAGAGCGTCAATTTGGCTCTGAGATAAAACTTCCGCCATCTTCATCCCTCCTCGGCAGAGTTTGGGCCTTCCCCCCGTCTCCCTGCACACTCAAGGATTGGCAGAAGTACCGGTACTTTCCCGCATGGTATAATATTGTGTAATGTTATCTCCGGCCTCGTCGTCCAGGTCCAGCCCTGTGACAATCAGTTCCACACGCCGGTTTTCCGCACGCCCCGCAGAGGTGTCGTTGCTGGACACGGGACGCCACTCGCCATAGCCCACGCTGACCAGCCGGGCCGGGTCAATTATGTCTTTTTCCTGTAGGTAAATAGTAACCACTGTGGCACGGTTGGAGGCCAGGAAGCGGTCCGCCGTGACGTTGTTCACCTGGCCGGGCACGGCCTGGGCGGTATGACCCAGGACACGGATCTCGTCGATGGAGTTGCTGACCTCTGAAATAATCTGGGAGACTTCGTCCAATACAACCTTGCCCTCATCCCGCAGTTCGTAGCTGTCTCCACTAAAAAACACGGTGTCGTCAAAGGAGATAAAGACGTAGCCGTTTCCTTCGCCCAGTGTCACCTGATTGGCCATTCCAGCCTGTTGGACATAGTCCTGCATCGCCTGGTAGAGCTCCTCCATGTCCTGGTCGATATCCTCCTGGGTTCCGGTTCCCTCACCCCCGGACGCGGAGGGGGGCTGGGTTTCCGTCACCTCCTCGGTGGGGTTAAAGGACTGTACGAGTGCAATCCACTTTTCCTTGTCCAGGGTAGACATGGAGTAGAGCATGACAAAAAAGCACAGCAATAAGGTCACCATATCGCCGTAGGTATCCATCCAGTTGGCACCGCCGCCGCCGCTTTTTTTCTTCGTGGGTACCGCCTCCCTGAAGCAAGCCGCGGCTTATTTCTCCTTGCGGCGCTTCCGCTCTTTTTTCTCTCCGGTGCCGCCGCCGGATTCTCCGCCTTCCCGGAGTTTTTGGTTCATAAAGGTCATCAGGCGCTCCCGAAGGAATTTGGGGTTCTCGCCCGACTGGATCGCCATGATGCCTTCCACGATAATCTGACGGCAAAGGATCTCCTCTTCGTCCCGGGCCGTCAGGTTCGACGCGATGGGGTTGAATACAACATGGGCCAGCAGAGAGCCGTAGAAGGTCGTGATCAGCGCCACCGACATACTGGGACCAAGGGTCTCCATGTCGGAGTCGGAGAGATTCTTCAGCATGTTGATCAGTCCGATCAGGGTACCGATCATACCGAAGGCCGGGGCCGCGTTGGAGCCCCGTTCATACATGGCGATAACCTCCTGATGGCGCTCCGAGGTCTGCTCGATATCATTTTCCAGAATGCTGCGCACCCGGTCCGGGTCGTTGGCGTCTACAATGAGCATGATTGCCTGCTGAAAGAAGGGGTCCTCCTGCTCCTTGGCTTTCTCCTCCAAGGCAAGCAGGCCGTTCTTTCGGGCAATCTGCGCCAGCTCGGTCAGCTTGTCCACATATTGTTCCGGATTGAAAGCGTCCAGCCGGAGCATGATTTTGAAGTGCTTGGGGAAGGACTTGGCCAGCTTGGGGTAGCAGGCCACCACCACCGCAAGCGTACCGCCAAGTACGATCAGGATACTGGCGGGATCTACAAAATTGATCAGTGTATCCAGATTGAACGGACCGACCATGAGCCCTCCGGTCCCGCCGGGATCGAAGGTAATTCCGAATATTACAAATACGAACGCCAGGACAATGCCGAGCAAATAAACAATGTTCATCTTTGGTTCTCCTCCCGCACGAAGATGCCGAGCAGACACATCACTCTTTATACCGCTCCACGACGGCTATCTCGCGGTGAATGTCCTGTACCTTGGCGTTATACTTTGCGATCTTCTCGATGATTTCCTCGACCGTGTCCCGTACGATGTAATAGTCGTGATTCATCATGACGATTTTGCTCTCTGGAATCAGCTCAATGCACTCAATTTGGTTGTGGTTGAGCAAAAAACGCTC
>ERZ1106915.1673-NODE-1673-length-16627-cov-6.124306_pt1 | contig 16627 bp, 12 predicted proteins | sample MGYA00403653_ERZ1106915 | MGnify/ENA primary metagenome ERZ1106915 (study PRJEB35170, sample SAMEA104062404) | human gut metagenome | biome: human gut; feature: human-associated habitat; material: faeces | place: Denmark | collected 2012-06-06 ... | reverse complement strand
TTAGGAAAAATACAGAAAACGGATGATTCAATGTGCAGTTTTGAAGGTATATGAATAAGAGATATAATAAATACAAAGAAACTGTGTTCCATTTTTGGAATGCAGTTTCTTTGTATTGTTTAAACATTCATTTATTATCCATTTATTCCAGACATTCAAATATTTCTTTCAATCAATAATATTCACACAAATCGTTACAAAAACTTCAGGATTGTGTATAATACTGTTAAACGCTTTTTTATATGTGCCTTGGCACATTCTTTTTCGTAGGATGGGAGGTTTGGAACATTCTTTCCTGTCATAATTGAGAATAGTTCAGAATGAAATGGAAGTGAAAGAACCTATGAGTGATTATTTGATTCCGCTCGGAGGCGGAGATGAGGTGGGAGCGTCTGCCTATTTTCTTTTTATAGATGGAATTCGGATTTTGCTTGACTGTGGGGCACGCCTGCAACGCCCCGATATCGAGGAACTCTATCCGGATTATGAGCGTCTTTTGCAGGAAGTATCGGATTACTCCGATCTGGATCTCATCTTGATCAGCCATGCTCATTATGACCATATCGGTTCTTTTGCTAAGATTGCCACACTGGCGCCACATGCGGAGATTCTGGCGACTCAGGACACGAAACGTCTGATCGAGGTGCAACTTCTGGAGTTTGGAAGAATTTCGGGGAGAGAGGAGTCCGAGCGGGTAAAGAATGAACGGTATCGTCAGGCACAAACACTGTTGTCGCGGATTCAGGTCAGACCGGTCATGAAGACATTTCAGATGAAGGGGTGCAAGATTACTCTTTTGCCGGCAGGACATATGATCGGTGCGGTGATGATTTATTTAGAGACAGGCAGTCACCGGATTCTCTACTCCGGAGATTTCAGTGTCAAGACGAGGTTCGGACTCAACGGAATGAGGATTCCAGGTGGGATTTTCCCGAAAGTCCTTCTCTTAAATGCCCCAAATACATATCTTGATGCCGATGAGTGGCAGAAAGAGCTCATACTCGTGCAAAGTGCACAGCGTGAGGGGGCTGGGTTTACAGAGGGCGCAGAGCAAAGTGGACTGGAGCCCATTATCAAGAGAAACTTAGCTCAGAATAAAAGGGTCTACCTGATTTCAAAGAGCATTCCCAAACATCTCGATCTCTTGTATTTCTTGAACGAGGTATTTCCGGATACGCCCGTATTTTTAGAGCCAAAGAGCAGGAAGATTGCGGATACGCTTGCAGACATGGGCTATTTTGTTTATGGGAATCATATCCAGTCCGATCAGGAAATTCCAGAAAATCAGGGCGGATACATCGTTGTCGGTCAGGACTCCGCAAGAGAGGGCTGTGTCTCGGTTTTATTTGATCTGTACAGTTTGCATGCAGGACCGGCAGAAATATATCAGTTTGCAGAAAATCTGGGAGTCGAGCAGATCTATTTGCTTCATGTGTATCCGAGGTTTCGGAAAAAGTCGCTGGGGGATGTCATGAAAGAAAATCATCCGAATCTCTCTGTGACTCAGGCAAAGAATGGGTTTAAATATTATATAAAGAGGGAGAAAGCTATGAAATATGATCAGATATTTCAGGATGTGATGCAGAAAGAACTTTCAAAGGCACAGGAATTGCAGGAGGACCCTTCCACAGCAACGATCCGCGCAAAGCTGATGGGTGAATGGGTCGCAGTCTATGGAAGTCTTCGTTATCCAAACTGCCATCCGAGAGATGCCTACCGGATGAGTCAGGAGGTTTTGAAAGAAAACAGGGTTTCGTATGAGACATATATGGAAGCACTCGAAAGTGTCAATCTGGATCAGGAAGAAAGACGTAAATATATTCTTGGAATTGTGGAACAGGGAATCTCTTGGCTTAAGCAGGCTTTAGACGGAGATCGCGAAGCGATGCAGAAGTATGCAGAATTTACGGAAAATCTGGAACGGAGAGACAGAAAAAATCACAAAATCTTTTTCCTTGGAAAATACATGGTGATTTTCCTGGTTATGATTGATCCGGATCTGAAAAATGAAACATACAGTCCGATCTTATATACATTTCGGTCGAGATACTGCGATCGTCTTCTTCGCAACATTCGTGGTGCGTTGTTTGAGCAGTATGGAATGAAGAGACAAAAAAAGAGTGCGAGGGATGTTCTCAGGCAGACGGAGCGTGTGCTGACTGAGTCCTCTGAGGCGGTTGCCGAATACCAGTCGGGGAATGAACTTGAACAGCTTCGCTTTATGAAGGACAATTACAAGAATTCTCTCGAGCTTGTGCAGGCAATGTTTGATGAGTTGAATGAGACGATTGATGAGGCGACAGAGGATGCAAAGAATACGGCGATCGCCTCGTTCTATTCGATGATGAATTCTGAAAAATATGGTCATCTCTTAGATAGTATGGAGATGGTTGAGAAGAGACTCACGACGCTCAAGGAGCAGAAGGTAAAGACTCCGCCCCAGCTTCTCCCGCTCACGATCGTGTTTAAGCAGATGCTTCGGTTCATCAAGGACTGCGGAGTGACGCCGATTGACTGCACAGGACGAGAGTTTGAGACGGAAGTCGAGGGACTTGCGGAATACACCTATATTGGAGAGTCTTACACGGAGCTGAATCAGAAGAAGACGGTTGTGGTGGAACATCCGGGATGGAAGTTTGGATCTACGGTGATTTCCCTGCCGACGGTGAGGGAGAAGGAAGAGGAGGTGGAGTAAATGTCAGAAATGTACACAGCGATTGATCTCGGAACGACAAACTCCGTGATCGCATATGCCAATATTGTTCGGGATAAAATGAAGCCGGTTGTCCTGAATCTGGAGAGAAAAAATGATACGGGAAGCACGTCGAGGGCACCTCTGCTCCCTTCTGTTGTCTTTTATTATAAGAATCAGGAAGGCAAGATTGTCACCGATGTCGGCGATTATGCGAAGAGTCGATACGGGACGAGAGCCGGATATGTGTGCAAGTCTGTGAAGTCGCTGATGGGAGTCAGTGATCAGGTCAATCTTGCGGATGAGATCCCGGACAAGATCCCGGCAGATGTGTCCGCCCGGATTCTCTCTTACATGATCAATGTCGCAAAAAAGCGACTGTTTCAGGAAGAAATCCGCGATGTCGTGATCACCGTTCCGGCATCGTTTGATTCCGATCAGTGTCAGGCGACGATCGATGCGGCGAGAAAAGCAGGAATCAATGTCGAAAATATGCATGAAATTCTGCTGTATGAGCCGAAGGCAGTCATCTATGATTTCATGCGGATGCAGGAAGATGGCGAGATTCCGTCGGATTTGCTCTCCCTTGAGACAGAGAAAAATGTCATGGTCTTTGATCTCGGCGGAGGAACTCTCGATGTGACGCTTCACAGAGTCAGCAGTACCCCGGAGGGCTTGATCGACATTCGAGATTTTGCGATCAGCCGTTACACGCTTCTCGGCGGAGACAATTTTGATGAGCTTCTCGCGGAGGATATGCTCAAGAGATTTCAGGAAATGTATGAGATTGTCGTTCCGACCAAACGCAGGGAAGAAGTGATGTGCAAGCTCAGAAAGCTGGCGGAAGAGCTGAAAGTGAAGATTTCAATGGCATATGACGACGCGGATATGTCGGGCGTACAGCTTCCAGATGATTACAGCGAGGAAGTCATGGACATCAATCTCTACGACGCTTACTCGTTTGAGACGACCTACACAAAGGCGGAGATGGAGAGCATCCTTGCGCCTTTGATGGGATATGCATATAAGATGGAGGATGTCGGAAGAATTCAGAAGATGGATGAGCGCGATGTCAATAACATCATTTATCCGATTCTCGATGTGCTCGACAAGGCCGGAAAAGGAGTGAAGATTGACGCGGTTATTTTAAACGGCGGAATGACGAAATGCTATCTGATTCGCCAGAGACTGAAAGAATTTTTCGGATTTGAACCGCTTACGACGAGTGATCCGGATCTCGCAGTTGCGCGAGGAGCTGTCTATTATCATTATTGCCTTCACAAATACCATGTACAGAGAATTGGGGCGGAGAACAATGGAAATCGGACGCTCACAGCGACTGCGGAATTAGTTGGAAATCCGATGCAGGAAAATCGTGAGACAAACACACCTGTTTTCCACACCGGAACGATTTTAAATGACTCAATCAATCTCGGTCTGAGAAATGAGTATGTCAGTCTGTTGATTCCTGCCGGAACTCAACTGCCCTATCGATCAGAAGAAATTAGGGATTGCTATAAACTCGACAAGACGACAGATGCGATTGGAATTGAGCTTTACCTTGGAAGGGGAACGACAAAGAATCTTCCGAACCGGCGCATTGCGACGAGAGTTGTGAAATTTCAGAATCCTTATCCGGCCAACACGCCGATCAGTTTCCAGATTTATATCAATTCAATGAGAATGATGACGATGGAGGCATGGATCACCGACCGCCCGAAGACAAAGACGATCATGGAGATGGACATGGCATCCTTGAAGACGACGGCGAAAAGTGCACGGGGAATCAGTGCGATTGGCAAGATGAAGCTCAATGCAAAGAGTGAGATAAACGGTCTCAAACTTCTCGCAGAGAAGAATGAGAGACTTGGATTTAAACTTAACGGAGAGGTCAAGAAAGCCTTGGAGGCGATTGGACAGGCATCCAATCCAGAAGACTTTTTTGAGCCGTGCATGGATCTGATCAATTCCTGCAATCAGGCCGATTTGATGGTGGGTTACGTCTACGCAATCGGAATTTTGCTCAGGGACGGTTGGAGCGAGTCGCAGAAAAGAACGATTTTGCAGAGGGCAAAACAGCATTTCAATCCCTATGCAACCGCAATCAGGCAGTCGAGTTATGTTTTAAGAAATGCGCTCGAAATGATTGCGTCTATGGACCCGAATTTCGTTGATTTTTATGTTGAATATATGACGAAGATGCCGGGAGAGGCGGAGTATCAGAAACTTGCGATTTTCCAGTTTGTGCTCCGATATGAAAAGGATGATGCAAAAATTGCAAACTTCTTTGAGCACTTTTTCAGAATGGCGGACATGAACAAATGGGTGGCAAATCTGATGATTCAGCGTTACGGAAGAGGAACCGAGAAAGAAAATCAGCAGAAATTTGCAAAATTTGTGAAAAATCTATCTGCGGGTCTTCGCACAAAGGAGAGGGAGCTGGTACAGGATTATGCGGTGCTGGTAATTGCAGAGCTTTGTAGCAGGAACGGAGAGAACCCACTGCAAAACGATAAGTACACCGTTAAACCGGTATGGCAGGCTGTGAAAACGTATCTTGCCGGGGATGAGCGGACAGATTTTGTTTCGGCGGTGGAGAAGATCTGGAATGATGAAGAACTCAACGAAAAGGAGATCCAGGCGACTGGCGCAATCTTCAAGGAGGGATGAGGTGCGCATTTGTCATTGTCATTGCCAAAAAGATGTGCTATAATTAACGGGCGCAAAAAGAAAAATAAGAGTGATGAATATAAATACAAAAAGGGGAGTCTGCATACAGGCTGAGAGGAAATAAAGGATTTCGACCCATGACCTGATCTGGATCATGCCAGCGTAGGAAAATAAGAAGAATAAAGAAATCTGGAAATAATAGGATTCTGATCGTTCTAAGAAAAACCGCTGTCCCGTGATGGCGGTTTTTCTGTTTTATATTTTTCTGTTTTTTGATATTTCGTTGTGGTGACGCATCTGTTGAGAAAATAAAAGGGAGTGTTGTGGACAAAGATGAAAAATACAAGAGAAAAACTCACGCCGTTTTTTTTTATTCTGGCGGTGTTGGTGTTCTGGGAGGGAGCGGTTCGGGTACTTCAGATTCCGCTCTACGTCCTGCCATCGCCGATTGCAGTGGTTCAGGCGCTGATTTCAGAGAGTTCAGAGCTTTGCGGACATGCACTCGTGACGACGGGGGAGGCACTTCTCGGAATTGTGATTGCCTTTGTGTTGTCACTGGTGCTTGGAATTTTGATGGATTCGTTTCCGGCGATTCGGAGCAGTCTCTATCCGATCCTTGTTGTGACACAGACGGTTCCGATGATTGTGATGGCGCCGATTCTGATCATTTATATGGGATTTGGAATGGCACCGAAGATTTTGACGGTTGTGCTGATGTGCTTTTTCCCGGTTGCTGTCAGCTTTGCGGATGGTCTGGCGCGGGTGAATGAGGAGTATGTCCATCTTGTGCGCTCTTACGGGGCCGGAAAGTGGAAGGCATACTGGCTCGTGAAGATTCCGGCCGCAATTCCGGAGCTTCTTTCTGGAATGAAGGTGGCAGCGACATACAGCATCAGCGGTGCAGTGGTCGGAGAATGGCTTGGTTCCCAGAAAGGACTTGGATATTATTTGCTCCGCGTAAAAAACAGCTATATGCTCGACAAAGTTTTCGCGTGCGTGGTCTTTATCATTGTGCTGAGTCTGTGCATGAATGGGCTTACGCGCCTGATTGCCTGGGTGACAATGCCGTATGAGCGAAAGAAAACCGGAGTCAGAGCCGGAAAATAAAGAGTTGGGAAAATTCTAAGAGATCAAGCGCTCAAAATCAGAGCAGGATCAAAAATATGCAGAAATGCAAAAAACAGAAACACAGAAAACAGAAACGCAGAAAAGAGGAGAACATTATGAGAAAAACATGGAAAACAGCAGGAAGTATGCTGATGGCAGTTACTTTGCTGACGGCAAGCCTTTCAGGATGTGGCGCATCAAATGAGACGGGTGAGACGAAGACTTCGGAGTCTGCAAGTGCAGAGTCTGCCGAGGAGAGCAAGGCAGAGGCTTCCAGCGTTTCTTCAGATACCGGCGAGAAAGAAGATGTGACAGTGATTCTTGACTATGTGGCAAACACAAACCACACGGGCATGTATGTCGCACTGGATCAGGGATATTATGAGGAAGAGGGATTAAACGTCAATATCGTGGAGCCGACTGAGGGTGCAACTGCTACACTTGTCGCTGTCGGAAAGGGAGATTTCGGCATCAGCTATCAGGAGGATGTGACTGTGGCACTGACTTCCAAGGAAGCTCTTCCAATCAAGGCAATTGCGACACTGATTCAGCACAATACTTCCGGCTTTGTGACCTATGCAGACAAGGAGATCACCTCACCGAAGGACTTTGAGGGAAAGACTTATGCAGGTTGGGGCGGTCCTGGAGAGGAAGCTGTCCTGAAAGCAGTGATGACGCAGGCTGGTGCAGATTTTTCCAAGTTAAACATGGTAATCTCTGACGGTTCCGGCTTTGAGGCACTGAAAGATAAGGTGGACATCATGTGGTTCTTTGAAGGCTGGGATAATGTAAAGTGTAAGCTCAATGATTTCCCGATCAACTATATGGAGCTTCGCCAGCTTGATGAGCGTCTTGACTATTACACTCCGGTTATCATTGCAAACGACGATACACTGAAAAATAAGCCGGAAATGGTGAAGAAATTCCTCTCGGCGACCGAGAAGGGTTACCGCTATGCGATTGAGAATCCGGATGAGAGTGCAGAGATTCTTCAGAAGTATGCACCGGATTATGATCTTGAGATGCTGAAGATGTCTCAGGAGTATCTGTCTGGAAAGTATATGGAGGATACCGACCGTTGGGGCGAGATGAAGGACAGCGTGTGGGATAACTATACCGACTTTATGGCAGAGTATGGTGTGATTGATCACAAGATTCCAGCTGGAGATTGCTATACAAACGAGTTTCTTCCGGAGTAAGGAGATGAGCAGGAGGACGCAATGAGAAAACTGGAAGTATCCGGACTGGTATTTTCCTATGAGAATCGAAAAATTTTGAATCAGCTTGATTTTTCTGTCGAGGAGGGCGAGTTTGTGAGCATTCTCGGTCCCTCCGGTTGCGGAAAGTCGACGCTCTTGAAACTGATGACAGGGGTGCTTGCTCCGGAAAGCGGAGAAATCCGGGTGGATGGAGAGTCGATTCAGGGAATTACCGAACATTTTGCCTACATGCCACAAAATGACCTTCTGTTCCCTTGGAAGACAATTTTGGAAAATGTCTGTCTCTATGGACGAATTCATGGAACCTCAGCTCAGGTGAAGCAGGAGGCAGAGCGTCAGATCGAGGCGTTTGGTTTGAGAGGCTATGAGAATGAGTATCCGTCTGCACTTTCCGGTGGAATGCGCCAGAGAGCTGCCTTCCTTCGGACGCTTCTGTGCCATGCGGACATCCTGCTTCTTGATGAGCCGTTTGGCGCGCTCGATGTCATCACGCGCGGAGAGATGCAGGACTGGCTTCTTGGTGTCCGAAAAAAGATGAACCGCACCGTGCTTCTCGTGACACACGATATGGATGAGGCGATTTATCTGTCCGACCGGATTCTGATTCTCGATCGCAAGTCAGGGAAGGTTCGACGAGAACTTTGCATCACCGAAAAAAATCGCTCCCGTGACTGGCTCTATCAGCAGGGAGATCTGCGCAGGGAGATTTATCAGGAGATCATGGGTGAGAGGAATGCAAAGGGATGAGAGCAGATGAGGAAAAGAACAACAGGTTGAGCTATGCAGATGCACATGCCCATGTTCCGACGATGCAGGAGGCTTGTCAGAGAATAGAGAACCGGATTCTTACGCTGGCATCTGCGGGAACTCCGGCTGAGGCACAGTGCCTGACAGAGTTTTGCAAAATTCCGGGTGCAGAGGGCGTGTTGATTCCAACATTCGGGCTTCATCCCTGGCACAGTGCGGAGTATTCAGTGCAGGATCTACTCTCATATCTGGAGACTTGCAGGGTCGTCGGGGAGATCGGCATGGACAGCTTATGGTGTGATGTGCCGTTGAAGCACCAGCGGGAAGTCTTCGAGGAGCAGCTTTTGTTTGCCTGTCAAAAGAAGAAACCGGTTGTGCTTCACACAAAGGATCAGGAGAGGGAGATTGCTGAACTGATCCGCCAGTATCCGAATCAGTATCTTGTGCACTGGTATTCCGCGGATCATGATTTGGAGCGTTATCTCGATCTCGACTGTTTTTTTTCGGTCGGACCGGATGTGATCTGGAATCCGATTGTGCAGGAAGTCGCAAGAGTGGTTCGTCCGGAGCGGATTCTTGTCGAGACAGATGGGATGGAGGCGGTCAAATGGGCGTTTGACGAGGGAGAACGCATCGCCTCAGAGCGTGAAGATGACAGTTTTTTGAACTTGGCGCTGCCGGAATCTGTCAGGGCATCACTCTCGCAGACGATTCAGAAGACCGCAGAGCTTCGGGGCTGTGATCCGGAAGTGTTGAGGGCGCAGAGCGTAAAAAATTTTTCCGATTATCTGCAAGAGACATGATTTCTCTGCATGGAGACGACCGGCTGACTTTACCGTTTGATAGATTCAAGTTGACGATTGTGTCGACTTGAATTTGTGTAATGCATAAATGGGAGGGAGAATCTGGAAAGAAGGATGGTCAGTTTTTCTTTTTTGTGATAAAATAGCAGTGAATTTTAGATTCTTGAGAAAGAAAAATTGAGTGAGGATAAAAATCTTTTTGTGCAGAGGAAAAGGTAGAAATGAGGAAGGAGATAAGGAAGGAAAGAGTTCTGTTGGTGGACGATTCGCAGTTAAATCGGGCAATGCTAGCAGAAATTCTGGCGGGACAATTTGAAATTCTTGAAGCGGGAAACGGAGCGGAGGCGTTAAAGCTGATCCAAAAATATGAAACCGGAATCTCCTTAATTCTCTTGGATATTATGATGCCGGTGATGGATGGATTTGAATTGCTGGCGATTATGAACAAGAACCATTGGATTGAAAATATTCCGGTTATTATGATTTCCGCAGAGAATGGATCCGCCTATGTGGACTGGGCTTATGAACTTGGAGCGACCGATTACATCAGTCGACCATTTGATGCGAAGGTGGTGTAGAGACGTGCCCAGAATACGATTATGCTCTACGCCAAGCAGAAGCATCTGATCGGTCTTGTGACGGATCAGGTCTATGACCGGGCGAAGGGCAACTGGATCCTGGTCAGCATTCTCAGCCATATCGTTGAATTTAGAAATGGCGAGTGTGATGCACATCAATTCAATCACGGGAATTTTATTGGAATGTCTGGCGAAAAAGACGGACAAGTATGGACTTTCGTGGACGGATCGTTCGATGATTACGCTTCGTCGTCGCTTCATGATATCGGAAAGATCGGAATTGATGATAAAATTTTAAATAAACCGGGAAAGCTGACAAAAGAAGAGTATGAGATCATGAAGACGCACGCGGAGATTGGTGCGTCGATGCTGAGTCAGATTGATTTCTATAAGAATGAGAAGCTTGTAAAGGTCGCACATGAGATTTGCAGGTGGCATCATGAGCGCTATGACGGGAAGGGGTATCCGGACGGCTTAAAAGGTGAGGATATCCCGATTTCCGCTCAGGTCGTTGCGCTTGCGGATGTGTACGATGCCCTTGTGAGTGAGCGTGTTTACAAGCCTGCCTATTCCCACGAGCAGGCGGTTCAGATGATTTTAAATGGGGAGTGCGGAGCATTCAATCCCCTGCTTCTCGAATGTCTTATGGAGTCTCAGGATCGTATCACAAAGGAACTGGAACTGCGTTCTGTCGGTGACCAGAATGTTCGTCAGATGAGAAATGTTGCGGATGAGTTGCTTCAGAGACCGGAGTTCTCGATTGCGGAGCGAACCCAGCAGCAGCTTGAGTATGAGAGAATGAAGGACAAGTTCTATTCGTCACTCTCGAAGGAGATCCGCTACGAGTACACGACTCAGCCGATGATGCTGACGTTTTCGGAGTGGGGCGCAAAGACACTTGGGATTGATGAGGTGACGCTCGAGCCGGAAAAGAATGAGAAGCTGCTGGAAGCATTTCCGTTGGAGGAGATCGAACGGCTCAAGGAGAGCTTATTTGAGACGACACCGGAAAATCCGGAGATTGAGAACACTTATCGGATCCGGATTGATGGAACGTTTCGGGATTGCAGGATTGTCAGCAGGGTGATCTGGTCGAATGAGGCTTTGCCACAGTGCAACGGAAGCATTGGCAGAATTCTGACGGAATAGGAAAATAGGAAGTAAACACATAATTATCTGAAAAAATACACGAGATCTCGCAGCTGTGATTGACAGCATATAAAGATAGTGTTAATATTTTTCTTATATAACAGTAAAAACAGAAAATTCAGAAAACATAGAAATAAAGTGAAGAGTAGAAATGGAACCCGGATCAGAGCGTGAATGATCCGATACAGAAGAATAATCGGAAATAGAATGATCTGGTATAGAATCTACATGGAAACAGGGGGACAAGTATGAAAATAGCAATGCTTGGTCATAAGAGAATCCCGTCGAGAGAAGGAGGAATTGAGACCGTTGTCACAGAGCTTGCGGTGAGAATGGAAAGACGGGGAAATCAGGTAGAGGCCTACAATCGTTGGGAGCCTTTCAATAAGGATCTTCCAAAGATCCCAAAAGAGTATAAGAATGTGAGGCTTCATAAGATTCTGACTTCGCATAAGTCTTCTTTAAATGCATTTATTTATTCTGTTCTGGCGACAGGCAGGGCTCTTTTTGGCGGGCACGATGTGCTCCATTATCATGCAGAGGGAAGCTGTGCGATGATCTGGCTGCCGAAGCTTTTTAAGATTCCGGTTGTGGCAACAATCCATGGATTAGACTGGAAGCGTGCCAAGTGGGGCAAAATTCGCGACGAAGTATCTGCTCTTTGGCGAGCGTGTCGCAGCGCGTCATGCCGATGAGATCATTGTGCTTTCCAAGGATATGCAGCACTATTTTTTGGAGACTTATGGGAGAAAAACACATTATCTGAACAATGGAATTCAGGTGAATGATCCGGTTGCCCCGGATAAGATCCGAAAATTTGGCTTAAAAGAACAAAATTATATCCTGTATCTCGGAAGAATTGTTCCGGAGAAGGGAATCCACTATCTGATTGAGGCATTCTGTGGAATTGACACAGATGTCAAGCTCGTCATCGCGGGAAATGCGGACAAGACGAACCCTTACGCTATGTCGATCTGTGAGAAGGCAGAGAAGGATGATCGGATTATTATGCCTGGATTTGTTGAGGGACAAATGCTTGAGGAACTTTACAGCAACTGCATTGCCTATGTGCTTCCGAGTGATGTCGAGGGAATGGCGATCACGATGCTTGAGGCGATGAGCTACGGCGCACATTGTATTTTCAGTGATATTCCGGAGAACAGGGAGGTCGCCGGAGATTATGCCCGATATTTTCCTGTCGGAGATGTGAAGGCACTTCGCGAGCGTTTAAAACTTGCAATTTCCTTTCGTGAGTCTGAGAAGAATGCGGATGGAGAGCGAGAGATTGCCTACATCAAGGAGAAATTTAGCTGGGAGCCAGTTGTGGACAGCACGCTGGATATCTATAATCTTGCGATCCGTAAGGTGAGAATGTGCGCAGTGTCAAAAAAATGGGATGAGATGAACGAAGAAAAATCCGGGTTGCCGGAATAGAACAGAAAACGGAAATAAAAAAACTCCTGTGATCGGAAGACAATTTGGAAGAGAAGACAATCGAAATTCCAAATCTGTATCGGATCGCAGGAGCTTTTCTGTTTTACAGTTGTTTTGTGATCTGAAAAGCGAAGAAGCAAAGAAGCTACATTTGGCGTATCTGTTTTTATGGATTTACAGCTTTGGGGCTTGCACAGCTGTCGCGCTCAACAATGTGATGTGGGACGAGAATCTTTGTTGCAAGCAGATTCGGGTTTTCGATGTGGTTGATCATCTGGGATGCCGACTCAATACCGAGCTGGAAGGAGTTGATGTCCACCGATGTCAGCTGGGGCGAGGTCAGGCGCGCGAACAAGGAATTGTTGAACGAGATGATCGAGAGGTCATCGGGGATGGACAGACCGATCTCAAGGCAGACGCGCTCTAAGGCAACGGCAAGGATGTCGTCACTCACGACGAGAGCAGTCGGACGATCCGGGCGCTTGAGAAGTTCAAGAAGGAGCTGACGATCTTCTTCATTCGCAGATTTCATCTCGATGCAGTAAGCGGAATTTAACGGGATCTGGTGGCGAAGCAGGGCATTTTCATAGCCGGTGCGTCGGTCAGAGGAAAACATCATGGTACTGTCGCTACCGATATAGCCAATCTTTCTGTGACCGAGCTGATAGAGATATTCGGTCGCGTCCTGACCGGCGAGTAGGTTGTCATTGTCAATATAGATCGTCTGGTTGGTAAACTGATAGGCTTTTCCGATCAGAACATAGAGCAGACCCTCATTGTAGAGGAAATCTGTGACAGGATCCTGACGCATCGAATAAAGCACAATAAAGCCGTCGACCTGTCCACTGCGCGTCATCGAGCGAATCGCCTGAAGTATTTCCTCCGTACTGTCTCCGGTGATGATTGTGTTGATATATTGTCTCTGGTTGCAAAACTGGCTGATTCCGCGGATTGCTTCGAGGTAAAACGAGTTTTCATAGGCCTCCCTTACGGATGGTGGGAGAATGATCCCAATCGTGCGGGAATTCTGTGTGGCAAGGTTGCTCGCCTGAAAATTCGGCTCATAGCCGAGCTCACTCATTGCTTTGCGAACCTTTTCCTTTGTCTCCGCACTGATGGATGGGTTATTCTTGCAGGTGCGGGAGACGGTCGAAGGGGACACGCCTGCCAGAGCTGCAACATCTTTGATTGTAACTGCCATAATCAAGAACCTCCTGTTTCTTTTTCTTTCTTTTAATCGGATCCTTGCTTTTGATCCATCATTTCGAATTTCGATCATTTCTTCATTTCTGATCTTTTTATTTCTTTGCTATGATTATTTCTGTTATTTTTAATTCTTTTATTTTTGTTTTGATTTGATTCGTTCTATTTTTAATTCTTCTATTTTATTTTCCTATGTTTTCTATGTCTATTTCGGATTCTGATCTTTATTTTAGAGGAAAATTGCAGAATTGTCAATTTGTGTTTGCGTGAAAATTGCATGCATAAAAAATGCATTTGCATAAAGCACGCAGGAGCTTGTTTGAAACAGCCTTTTGATATATGGGAAAAGTGCATAAAAACCGTGCGGAAAATTGTGAAAAACGTGGAAAATAAAAAATGAGTGAAGAAAATACTTGAAAAATCTGTGCAAACGCATTATATTTAATGCAAGCGGTTGCATAAAACAAGCGCAACAACATGCACGGGCAGAGAGAATGAGTAGACAAAAGTGATTGCGAATTGCGCAAATGCAGATCGAGTCAGTGCAGGGAAACTTGCAGAGACGAGAACGGTGAACCGCAAAGAAAGATTGAGACAGCAATAGGGGACAGCAGGGGGAGCGTCAGGTAAAAGAAATTCAATGTATGTATGAGGGAGGTTACAAAATGGAGAACAGAGAAGAATTCTGTACGGGAATCCGGATTTTATCTCCGGTGACAGGAAAAGCAATTCCGCTTGAGCAGGTCGATGATCCGGTATTTTCACAGAAAGTAATCGGAGATGGAATGGCGGTCATTCCGTCAAATGGAACGATTGTGAGTCCGGTGGATGCAGAGGTGGTATCCGTTGCAGAGACTAAGCATGCATTTGGTCTGAAAACAGAGGATGGACTTGAGCTTCTGATTCATGTGGGACTTGAGACGGTATCCTTAAAGGGAGAGTGTTTTGAGGTATTTGTGAAACCGGGAGACAAGGTGAAAGCCGGACAGAAGCTCGCAAAAGTTGACCTGGAATTTTTGAAAGAGAAAAACATCAGCGCAGTGACACCGGTTCTGGTCTGCGGAGGAATGGAAGGAAAGAGCTTAAACTACGGTGAGGGTGAGATGAAAGCAGGAGAGAGCGTACTTCTCACGGTTCTTGAGAGATGTGAGCAGGCGGGCACACAGGCAGAAGCCGACAATGCAGGCAAGTCTGTAAATGCAGATAAGTCCGAAAATGGAGACAAGGCAGAAGCAAAGGCGAGCGCAAAGGTATCCAAGAAACCAGCAATCAACTTTGATTTCCTTCAGAAACTCGGCAAGGTGCTGATGACGGTTATCGCGGTTATGCCGGCAGCGGGACTGATGATCAGCCTTGGAAAGCTGGTTCAGATGGCAGGCGCAGATGTTTCGATGATCGGAACGATCGGAAGCACGATGGAGAATATCGGATGGGCAGTTATCAACAACCTGCACATTCTGTTTGCAATCGCAATCGGAGGCTCCTGGGCAAAGGAGAGAGCAGGCGGTGCATTTGCAGCGATCATCACATTTATCTTGATTAACCAGATCACGGGTTCCATTTTCGGTGTGACCTCCGCAATGCTCAGTGACGCAGATGCTGTGACGCACACGCTTTTTGGAAAAGAGATTCTCGTAAACGGATATTTCACCTCGGTTCTCGGAGCACCGGCATTGAATATGGGTGTGTTTGTCGGTATTATTTCCGGTTTCGCAGGTGGTGTGATTTATAATAAGTACTACAATTTCCGCAAACTTCCGGACGCACTCGCATTCTTTAACGGTAAGCGTTTTGTGCCGATGGTCTGCATTGCATGGTCGGTTGTGATTTCTCTTGTTCTTGCAGTTGTGTGGCCGGTTGTTCAGTCTGGAATCAATGCATTTGGTGTGTGGATTGCAAATTCTTCCTCCACCTCCCCGATTCTGGCACCGTTTATCTACGGAACTTTGGAGCGTCTCTTACTGCCGTTTGGTCTGCATCACATGCTGACGATTCCGATGAACTACACATCTTTCGGTGGCACTTACACGATTCAGACAGGAATCAACGCAGGAACTCAGGTATTTGGTCAGGACCCGCTCTGGCTTGCATGGGCAACGGATCTGATCAACTTTAAGAATGCAGGCGATATGAATTCCTATGTCAACCTTCTGACAACGGTAACTCCGGCTCGTTTCAAGGTTGGACAGATGATCGGTGCAACCGGACTCCTGCTCGGCATCGCACTTGCAATGTACCGCAGAGTTGATCCGGATAAGCGTCAAAATTATCGCTCGATGTTTGTATCTACGGTTCTCGCCGTTTTCTTAACCGGTGTAACCGAACCGCTTGAGTTTATGTTTATGTTCTGTGCTCTTCCGCTCTATGTGGTTTATGCAGTGTTACAGGGATGTGCATTTGCAATGGCAGGAGTGATTCATCTGCGTCTGCACTCGTTCGGAAATCTGGAGTTCCTGACCCGTGTGCCGATGTCCTTAAAAGCAGGACTTGCGGGAGATTTGGTTAACTTTGTGATCTGCGTGCTTGTCTTCTTTGTGCTTGGATACTTTGTGGCATACTTTATGATTGGCAAGTTTGGATTTGCAACTCCGGGTCGTCTCGGAAATTACACGGATGAGAATGGTGATGAGAGTGCGGATGCATCTGCATCTGCCGGGAACAGCCAGAGTGCAGGTGGAAATGGCAGTCAGGCAGAGCGCATCATCGTTCTTCTCGGAGGTCGTGAGAACATCACACTTGTTGATGCATGCATGACCCGTTTGAGAGTGACGGTGAAAGATCCGAACAAGGTTGCAGATCTTCCGGCATGGAAGGCAGAGGGCGCACTTGGATTGCTCAAGAAGGACAATGGAATTCAGGCAGTATACGGACCGAAGGCAGATGTTCTGAAATCTGATATCAATGATATCTTATAATTCAGAAGCATGCGCCAAGTTGATGCATGCGTTGACTTGAAATTTATAGTTTATCCTGAATTATTCACGGCAACGCCGTGAACGTGGCTGAAAGCCACATAGTTACTGT
>ERZ1106915.1669-NODE-1669-length-16668-cov-3.829230_pt1 | contig 16668 bp, 14 predicted proteins | sample MGYA00403653_ERZ1106915 | MGnify/ENA primary metagenome ERZ1106915 (study PRJEB35170, sample SAMEA104062404) | human gut metagenome | biome: human gut; feature: human-associated habitat; material: faeces | place: Denmark | collected 2012-06-06 ... | reverse complement strand
ATCCTTATAATCGATATGCTCGCACTTATCCACGCAGAACTGGCAAACCTTACGGCGCTTACGGCCGTTGCCACGGGGCGCTCTATTTTCACGTTCCATAGCCATGAGAGAAACCTCCTTTTACGACCAGATACGGTCAAAGTTAGAACGGCAGTTCGCCGTCATCATCAGAAAGCTCGGCAAACTGGTCGCCGCCGGAGGGGGCGCCATAGCCGGAGGGGGCGGGAGCTGAGGGGGCGGCATAACCGCCGGAATAACCGCCGCCGGACGCATAGCCGGCATTGGAATAGCCTCCGCCGTCGCTGTCCCGCTTGGAGTCCCCGAAGTACACCTGATCGGCGATCACCTCGGCGCTGCGGCGCTTGCCGCCCTCCTTGTCGGTCCAGTCGCGGATCTGAAGGCGGCCCTCCACCACGGCCATACGGCCCTTGGTGAAGTAGCGGCTGACAAACTCAGCCGTCTGCCGCCAGGCCACCACATCGATAAAATCGGTGCTGCGTTCGCCGGTGGCCTTGTCTTTAAAATCCCGGTCCACCGCCAGAGAGAAGGAGGCCACAGGGGTCCCCGTCTGCGTCCGGCGCAGCTCCGGGTCACGGGTCAGACGTCCCATGAGGAAAATCTTGTTGAGCATATCCGCCCTCTCCTTACTGGTCCTTGCAGACGATCAGGGAACGCATCACGCCGTCGGTGATCCGGAAGATACGGTCCAGCTCGGCGGGGATGGCGGCGGCGGCGTTGAAGGTCATCAGCACGTAGTAGCCCTCCATCAGATCGTTGATGGGATAGGCCAGACGGCGCTTGCCCCACTCATCGACCTCGGAGACGGTACCATTCGCCTCCACCACGGCCTTGAACTTGGCCACCAGAGCGGCGACGGCCTCTTCGTTCAGAGAGGGATCCAGGATATACATCGCCTCGTAGTTTGCGTTGATCTTTGCCATATTCTTGCACCTCCTTATGGTCTTGTGGCCCCCGGACGTGCCGGGAGCAAGGATTCGGTCGCCGGGAGACACCCGGTAACAGACTTTACAATTATATAAGTTTTTGCTGAAAAGTCAAGAACTTTTTTGAATTTTCTTCTGCCCTTTGCGTGTTTTGGACAGATTTACGACACATATCTTGTCCCCGCCTCTTCCTGTGGCCGGGTGTTCAGTCTGTTTCCTCCGGATCCCTGGCCGGGAGACGGTTGACCATACAGAAATACTGATAGAAGGTCCCGGACTCCGGCCCATCCCCCGGCTGGGTCCAGCAGGCGCGCAGATCGAAGAGGATCTTCTCGGCGATCTCAGTAGAAAAATACTTCAGTGAAGCATTCCCCCAGCTCCGTCTGGCAGTTTTCTCCGAAAAATAAGGCCAGAAAAGTGGCTGTTCCTCTTTTTTCAGGGTCAAACGATACACAGGGTGGGCTTTGATCTGCCCGTCCACGCAGCAGGACCCAATAAAATCCTCCCTCACCATGCACATACCAAGGATGCGCCGCTCTGTCTCTGGTTCATTCGTTCCCCGGTGGGTGATCAGACAGAGGGAGTTTGGCTTCATCCGGGCGGGGACCCGCGGTTCCCCTTTGGATGCGCCGCTGATATAGGTCCCGGTGGAGATGACCCACTCAGAGAAGAGCGCGTTCAGCTGTCCTTCTTCCACATCAAACGCTGCCTGGGACATTTTTGAGAGCTTCATGTGCTGCAAAAGCGCCCGCCGCTCCTGCTCCTCCTGCATGGCCTGCTGCGCCTCCTGCTTTTCAGCCTCCTTGGCCAGCAGCAGTTCCTGGATCTCAGCCTGCATCTCTTGGTTCCGCAGGGTCAGGTGGCGCCGGGCAAATGCGTCCGGGTAGAGGAACCGCTTGTCTCCCCCGGGGAAACAAACCGTGAGGATGTTCCGGTTCCAGCCGGTCACGATCCCCTTTCCAAAGGTTTCATGGCGGATCGCCTGTCCAATCAACTGCATAAACTGCTCCTTTCTTCCCACGCGGAATATGGCCGCTCACGTTCCGCGGCTGCCAGCTTCCGCATTGCCTACACACTTGCCTCCAGCCAGGCCTCATCCCGGCGCAGGACCAGAGCCGCCCCCTCCCAAGGCACAAATACGGTCAAACGCCGGAGATATAGAAAAAAGAAGGGCTTTTCATACAGCGCTGTACCGCGCAATACCAAAAGCCCTTCTTCAGACAAGACGGTTCTTTTTATGATTGATGATAGTATAGCACAGCCGATCCGGAAAAGCAAATGGGGCAGGCTGGGGCGGGGGAACGGCATCTGGGGCAGGGAAACGCGCGGCCGGCGCTTTTCTCCCGGGCCGTTTCATGGTACAATGGGGCAAACGCATGGAGGAGGGGAGGACCTTGTCAAATACGACAACGCAGGACAGGCCGGTGTGCGGCCGCTTCGCCCCCAGCCCCAGCGGGCGGATGCACCTGGGCAACCTCTGGTCCGCGCTGCTGGCCTGGCTGGCCGCCCGGAGCCGGGGTGGGCGGATGGTGCTGCGGCTGGAGGACCTGGACCCGGACCGCTGTACTCAGACCTGGTGCGATCAGGTGATGCGGGATCTGGAGTGGCTTGGACTGGACTGGGACAACGAGCCGGTGTATCAGAGCCGCCGGACCGACGCCTACCGGGCCGCTTTTGCCCGGCTGGAGGAGGCCGGACTGATCTATCCCTGCTACTGCACCCGGGCGGAGCGGCTGGCCGCCTCCGCCCCCCACCGGTCCGACGGCGTCCCCGTCTATGACGGGCGGTGCCGCCTGCCGCCGGAGGAGCTGGCCCGTCTGGCCCGGAGCCGCCGCCCGGCCTGGCGGGTCCGGGTCCCGGAGGAGGTCCTGAGCTTCCGCGACCTGCTTCAGGGAGGCGTTTCCCAGGACCTCTCCCTGGACTGCGGCGACTTCATCCTCCGCCGCTCCGACGGGGTGTACGCCTATCAGCTGGCGGTGGTGGTGGACGACGGGGCCATGGGGGTGACCCAGGTGGTGCGGGGCAGCGATCTGCTGGACTCCACCCCGCGACAGCTGTGGCTCCAGGAGCGGCTGGGCCTGCCCCACCCGGAGTACGGCCATGTGCCCCTGCTCCTGGCCCCCGATGGCCGCCGCCTGGCCAAACGGGACCGGGACCAGGAGCTGGGAGCGCTCCAGAGCTGTTACTCCGCCCAGGAGCTGGTGGGGCAGCTGGCCCTGCTGGCCGGATTGATCCCGGAGTACGCCCCCATCTCCCCCGCTGAGCTGATCCCTCTGTTTTCCTGGGAGAAGCTGCCCCAGGCGGACTGCGCGGTCCATTGGGCGGATGGAATTTGTACATTTTTTACAAAAACCATTCAAAGCCCTGTTCAAAGAGACCGGCCTCCTGTATAATAGTGCTGAACGACCTCCCGCGGCCTGCCCAGTCCGCCGTGGAAACGTCCACAGGAGAGAGACAAATTTATCAAAGAAAGTGAGTGTGTGTATTGTGATCGACAAATTGATCGGCGACATCAGCACTGTGATGTACAGCTATGTGCTCATCATCCTGCTGCTGGCTACGGGTCTGTACTTCACCTTCCGGACCCGCTTCGTCCAGTTCCGTATGTTCCTGGAATCCATCCGTGTGGTGGGAGAAAAACCGGAGAAGGCCGGGGCGACCTCTTCCTTCCAGGCGCTGATGGTATCCACCGCGTCCCGGGTGGGCACGGGCAACATCATCGGCATCTCCACCGCCATCTGTGCCGGCGGCTTCGGCGCGGTGTTCTGGATGTGGGTCATCGCCATCATCGGCGGCGCCTCTGCCTTCATCGAGTCCACCCTGGCCCAGATCTACAAGCGCCGCGACCCGGAGACGGGTGAGAGCTACGGCGGCCCCTCCTATTATATCGAGGCCGCCCTTCACAGCCGCCCCCTGGCGATCATCTTCGCTTTCTCCCTGATCCTGACCTACGCCGGCGGCTTCAATATGCTGGCCTCCTACAATCTCCAGTCCACCTTCTCCGGATACAGCTTCTATGACCCGGAGACCACCCCCTGGGTCATCGGCGCTATCCTGGCCCTGCTGGTGGGCTACTGCGTCATGGGCGGCGGCAAGCGCATTGTGAAGGTCACCTCCACCCTGGTCCCCTTCATGGGCGGCCTGTATGTGCTGGTCTCTCTGATCGTCATTGTGATGAACTTCGGCCTGCTGCCCCAGGTGCTGGGCTGCATCTTCTCCGAGGCCTTTGACTTCCAGGCCATCTTCGGCGGCCTGGCCGGCTCCTGCCTGATGTACGGCATCAAGCGCGGCCTCTACTCCAACGAGGCCGGCGTGGGCTCCGCCCCCAACGCGGCCGCCTCCGCCAATGTCAGTCACCCGGTGAAGCAGGGCCTGGTCCAGATGCTCTCCGTGTTCATCGACACCCTGCTCATCTGCACCGCCACCGCCTTCATGCTGCTGTGCTCCGGCGTGGAGCCCGACGCGGCGCTGGAGGGCGCCCCCTATGTCCAGGCGGCCCTGAGCGCGGTGTTCGGTCCCATCGGCCCCATGTTCATTACGGTGGCGATGGTGCTCTTCGCCTTCACCACCCTCATCGGCAACCTCTACTATGTGGACAACTGCCTGAACTACATCGTCAAGAAGGTCCCCGCCAAGGAGTTCATGGTCCTCTTCCGCATCGATGCCATGCTCCTGATCTTCATCGGCGCCGGGATGCAGATCGGCACCGTGTGGAACCTGGCCGATGTGCTCATGGGCGTGATGGCCCTGATCAACCTGCCGGTCATCATCCTCCTCAGCCGCCCCGCCCTGCTGGCTCTGAAGGATTACACTGCGCAGAAGAACACCGGCCGCAACCCGGTGTTCAAGGCCGAGACTGTGGGCCTCAAGGGCAAGACCGAATACTGGAACTGATCCCATCGGCATCTCAAACAGGCTGGCCCCAACCGGGGCACTGTCATTAAGTTGAAAATTTTTGCATTTTAAAAAAGGGGCCCGCCCCATTTTAACGGGGTGGGCACTTTTTACAGGTTGAGGATTATTGTAATTTCAACCATATAAGCGCATATGAGATTAAAAATTATTTTTTAGTAAACCACGGATAAAACCAAAAGAGAAGAAAAGGGAAAAGAACAAGAACGACTTAATCATCCTCACCATTACCTTGTTGCCTCCGTTACATCGTGAGAATGCAAGATTTCTTGATATGAAGCTGTTAAAACCAGCTCCCCTCGCTCGTTATTCGCAATTCCAGCCCACTCTAAAATCGCCGCTAATGCAAACACGGGATCAAAAACTGATGTTCCCGTTTTTTTGTGCGCGTAGTTATACCCGATGGCTCCGACAACTGTTGTTTCATCACAATTTGGCTCTCCCAACTTGAAATTACGTCCGTTGCCTTTTCTTGCGCGCCCTCCCTGGGAAATTAGAAGATTAACAATCACATCAAAGACTTCATACCGATATGGGGGATTTATAGGAAGTTTATTGCAAAGAAATGAACTTCCATCTAGGGCAACTCGAACTTTACAGGGAAGCCCTCGTGCAGTATGGACAATCACTTTTCCATTGTGCTCTATGAGCATTTTCTTGATAATATCTGACGCTTTGTTGCTGCCTTTTGGAATAGACCAATCTGACATATCAACGAACCCCTCATCTTTCTCCACTTGTGAAATGTTATCTACTAACTTTAACGCTGTCAACAAATCATCTAACCTTTTCTTCGCTGTTGGGTAGGAAACTCCAAGTTCTGCTTGTAGAGAACTTATATTGCCCCGTTTCCTCAAAAAGGAAATAAGAAATTCTGTCTGGTCAGCAGTTAAGGAATCAAAAGGGCCTCGCTGAAAATCATTGTTCAGTTCCATCCCACAGTCCGAACAGCGCAAAACCGCAATTTTCAATGCTCCCCTGCATGAGGGGCATTCAGAAATTACTTTTGCCATATAATCATCCCCCTTGAGAAAATAGTATCATAGGACAAAATATTTGTCGATATAGATTTTAAATATTTTAAATTCTAATACAGCAAAAGATGATACAGATATTGGATTAACCAATAAAACGTAAAACCAATGTAGAGTATAGGGAACACCCCAATTATTTTGCATCTTATAGACTTGTTATATTTTTTGAATTTGTTTTCATTAATTTTTAGTCCATTGCAAAGACAAGTTAAAAGTGTCCTGAACTTATTAGCCAATTTCCTGCTTATATTTCCAAAAATACCTATTCAAGAAAAGCTATCAGGTTGATTTTTGGTACATCAGCTGGGCAAGTTTATATTTGGGAGTAGGCAGTTTTATCACTCAAAATGAGAAATTTCCCTGTTCTTTATGTCATATTCAAGACTCGTTGAATTTTTTGGAGTATTATCGGCTGTTCTTCCATTTTTTCCGTCCCGTTAAGTTAAGTGCACTTTTCTTTTTGCAAAAAGGGCTCCTTTTGGCCTCGAAAAGTGGTTTTTTCAAAATAGACGGCGGGAAAGGGGGCAGGCGAATGAAGCCTACCCCCTCATTTTTTAAGCGGTTGTTCGGTACACAAACTGGGGCATCTTTTGATGTGCACGCTATATTCATTATGTAAGTACTGTCTAACATGGCATTAAGTTAGTAGTCTGTAAAATTAGGACAGTATAATGCATTTAGAGCGCAGGTCAACAAAAGTTCATATAAAAATGCTCAAGTAAATGGAACCATACAAATAACCCCCTTCATAAGTGCCAGACTGCTAGAATTTAGCTCATAACAGCGAGGGTTTGGCGTTACCTTAATGACATTGCCCAACCGGGGCCAGCCTGTTCTTCTGCCTTCCGTACGGTGGTGCAGGTCCCCGCTCACCCGCGTCCGCCAGGTGCGCCGCCGCCTTCCAGAGCCAGGCGGCGGCAGGCCAGTGCGGTCGCCAGAAAGTACCCCCCATACACCGCCAGCAGAACTCCGCCGGTGACCAGGGCGCTGTGGACCGTGTCCACCTTGGCCGCCGTGGAGATCAGGTCGTTGGCCGCCTTCATGCCCACCACAGTGTGGAGCAGGGCCAGGGCCAGCGGGAGCAGGAAGGCCAGGGCCACCTGCTGCACCGCAGAGCGGGAGAGCATCCCCTCCTCCGCACCCAGGCGGCGCAGGACGGCGTATCGCGCGGCGTTGTCGGCGGCCTGGCTCAGCTGCTGGAGGGCCAGAACCGCGGCGGCGGCCAGCAGGAAGGTGAGGCCCAGATACAACCCCAGAAACAGGGCCAGGAGCTTGTTTCCCATGATCTCCTGATAGAGGGACAGGCGGCTCTCCACCCGCAGGTAGGCGGTGGTCTCCTGATACTCCGCCAGGGCGGCCTGGACCTGTTTCTCAGTCTCCTCCGGGTCCCCGGCGTAGTCGGCGGACCACACCTGACGCCGGAGGGACAGCTTCTCCGCCATCTCGTCCGGGATGACCACGCAGGTCAGCCCCAGGTTTCCGGTGGCCAGGGGCGCGCTTCCCTCCGCCAGAAGGCCGGGCAGGGGGCCGGGGTAGGCCGGCGCGCCCTGCCGCGCCAGCAGACCATTGCAGTCGGACAGGCGGATGGCCGCGGAGGCGTCTTCTATCCCAGTGACCGCGGGATCGTTGTAATAGATCGGGGTGTCCTGCCGCCAAGCCAGGGCGTCAGACTCCATGCCGTGGGCGGTCAGCAGGGCATCAAAGTCCACGCAGCCCAGGTGGTCGGCGTTCTGGTTCTGGACGGTGATGTCAAAGGGGGCCTGCCCGTCGGCGGCGGCCTCGATGGTGCGGTTGAGGCCGATGGAGCTGGCGGTGATGCCCATAGCCAGGAGCAGGAGGATGCAGATCACGGTCTGGGACAGGTAAGTGGAGTGGACCCGGCTGATCCACTGGCGCAGGGTAAAGAGATGCAGGTCCCGGTAGTAGAAGCCGGGGTGGCTCCGGGCCAGCCGCAGCACAAAGCCGGACAGGGAGCGAAAGACCAGCAGGGTGCCCACTGTCCCCAGAGTCAGCATAGGGATGCACAGGAAGGGGAGCACCACGGCGAAGGCCATCCCGAAGGTGAGCAGAATGGCGTAGGCCGCCGCCAGGCACACCCCGCCCAGGACCAGCTGGAGCACAGAGGTCCGGAGGGGGCGGGGGCGAAGCTCCTCATTTTTCCGTCCTCCCTGCATCAGATCCAGCAGCTTGGCCCTGGAGATCTGGATGCCGCTGAAGCCCATGACCAGCAGGAAAATCAGGCCGAAGTAGAGCACGGTGCGCCCCGCCGCCCGGGGGGAGAGGGCCAGCCCGAAGGCGTCCATCCGAAGGGAGAACATGGACAAGGTGAGGGCGGACAGGCCCTGAGAGGCCGCCAGTCCCAGCAGCAGGCCCAGGGCCAGGGAGGCCGCGCCGATCAGCCCCGTCTCCAGCACCAGCAGAAGGGATACCTGCCCCTGGCTCAGGCCAAGAAGCAGATAGGTGCCCAGCTCCCGCTTCCGCCGGCGCATGAGGAACCGGTCGGCGTACAGGATCAGACAGCCAGAACCACCGCCACAAAGACGGAAAAGACGTCGATGCAGGACTGGATGACCTGGGCCATGGGATTTTGGCTCTGGGTCAGGTAGATCATCGCCCCCTGTCCATCCAGAGAGCTGAAGGTATAGAACAGGCACACGCCGAAGGTGAGGGTAAGCAGATACACGCCGTAGTCCCGGAAGGAGCGGCGGACGTTGCGCAGGGCCAGCTTACAGAACATCTTCCATCTCTCCTCCCAGCTGGGTGACCACCCGGATGATCTGCTGGAAAAAGGCCCGGCGGTCCCCGCCGTCCCGCTCCAGCTGCGCGAAGATCTTTCCGTCCCGGAGGAATACCACCCGGCGGCAGCAGCTGGCGGTGAAGGCGTCGTGGGTGACCATCAGAATGGTGGCCCCCCGCTCCCGGTTGAGCACCTCCAGCCGCTCCAGCAGCAGCCTGGAGGATTTGGAGTCCAGGGCCCCGGTGGGCTCGTCGGCCAGCACCAGGGCGGGCCGGGTGACGATGGCCCGGGCGGCGGCGCAGCGCTGCTGCTGTCCGCCGGACATCTGATAGGGATACTTGTCCAGACAGTCCCCGATGCCCAGCAGCTCCGCCGTCTCCTCCACCCGGTCCCGGATCTGGGCGGCCGGGGTGCGGAGGATGGACAGGGACAGGGCAATGTTTTCAAAGGCGGTAAGGGTGTCCAGCAGATTGCAGTCCTGGAAGATGAAGCCCAGCCGCTCCCGGCGGAAGCGGGTGAGGGCCCTGCCCCGCAGGCCGGTCAGCTCCTCCCCATCCACCTGGATGGAACCGGAGGTGGGCCGGTCGATGGTGGAGATGCAGTTGAGCAGGGTGGTCTTGCCGGAGCCGGAGGCCCCCATGATCCCCACATACTCCCCCGCCTCCAGGGACAGGTCCACGCCGTCCAGGGCGCGGGTGACCGCCCCCCGCTTTCCATATACCTTCGTCAGATCCTTTACACACAGCAGCTCCGCCATGTTGGAACTCCTCCTTTCGCCGGGCGTGGTCCGCCCGGGCTGAACTGTATGACATCATAGCATACAGTTTTGAAAAATACCCGAAAGGTTCTCTTAGGAATTTCTTAAGTTATCCTAAAGACATCTCTCGGCCGCTCCGGTTTTGACAAAGAGCGGCCAGCATGATAAAATATCCGCCGGAACGGCGGCCCGATCCGCCGATCTTTCTGACAGAAATGAGGTTTTTACCATGAAACACAACAAACTCACACGGTGGGCCGCCCTGATCCTGGCGGCCGCCCTGACCCTCTCCCTCACCGCCTGCGGCGGGGCGGGCGGCTCCTCCTCCGCGGGCAGCGCCTCTGCCAGTCAGAGCGCCCCCGCCTCCGCCATCACCCTTACCGACCAGGCAGGCCGTCAGGTGGAGCTGGACGCCCCGGCGGACACTCTGGTCAGCTGCTACTATGTGACCACCTATGCCACCATGGCCCTGGGGATCTCCGACCGGGTGGTGGGCCTGGAGAAAAAGGCGGATACCCGCCCCATTTACGCCATGGCCGCCCCGGACCTGCTGGAGAAGGAGCAGGTGGGCACCATGAAGGAGCTGGACCTGGAGGCGGTGGCCGTCCTGGAGCCCGACCTGGTGGTGATGCCCAAGAAGCTGATGGACTACGCCGCTCCCCTGGAGGAGCTGGGCATCCCTGTCCTGGTGGTCAACCCCGAATCCCACGAGGCACTCACCGGAATGCTGGAGCTGCTGGGACAGGCCTGCGGCGTGGAGGACCGGGCCCAGGCTCTGACGGACTACTATGAGGAGCAACTGGCCCGGGTAGCCCAGCTGGTGGACGGCCTGGAGCGGCCCACGGTCTACATGGGCGGCAACTCCTCCTACCTCACCGCCGCCCCCGGCGATATGTACCAGAGCAGCCTCATCGAGACCGCCGGAGGGGTGAACGCCGCCGCCGATCTGACGGGGGGCTATTGGACCGAGGTCTCCTATGAGTCCATTCTGGCTATGGCCCCGCAGGTCATCCTGATCCCCGCCGGCGCAGACTATACCGCCCAGGACATCCTGGGCGATCCCCAGCTGGCCGCGGTGCCCGCCGTCCAGTCCGGTGCGGTCTATGAGATGCCAAGCGGCATTGAGGAGTGGGACTCCCCCATTCCCTCCGGCATCCTGGGCACCCTTTGGATGACCAGCGTTCTCCACGGGGACGCCTATCCCTTCGACACCTTTACCGCCGACGTCCAGGACTTTTACAAGACCTTCTACGGATTTGAGATCGACCCGGCGCTCATCACCAAGTAAGAACGGACCAGACGCTGCGGAGAGGGGGGAGGACCGGTGAGAGAGAAGGGACGGGAACGGCTCGCCCTGGGGGCGGCCATCCTGCTGACAGCGGTCCTGGCGCTCCTGTCTGTCCGGGTGGGCAGCTACCCCCTCTCCACCGGGCAGATCCTGGACATCCTCTCCGGCGGGCTGGCGGGCACGACTCCCGCCCATGTGCTGTGGAATCTCCGCCTGCCCCGGGTGGGGATGGGGCTGCTGGCGGGCTGGGCGCTGGGCATGGCCGGCGGCGTCTATCAGACCGTGTTCCGCAACCCCCTGGCCTCCCCCGACCTGACCGGGGTGGCCTCCGGGGCCTCCTTCGGCGCGGCCTGGGCCATCGTGCTGGGGGCGGGGACCTCCCTTCAGATCATGGGGGGCGCCTTTATCATGGGCAGCCTGTCCCTGCTGCTGGTGCTGGCCCTGGTCCGGTGGGCCGGGATGGAACGCACCGGGGCCTATATCCTGGCGGGGGTCATCGTCTCCTCGGCGGCGGACGCGGGCCTGATGGTGCTCAAGACCATCGCCGACCCGGAGGGGGAACTGGCCGCCATCGAGTTTTGGACCATGGGCAGCCTGTCCGCCATGACCGGAGACAAGCTCCGGGGGGCTGCGTCTGCCATCCTGATCCCACTGGCTCTGCTCCTGCTGTTCCGCCGGCAGGCCCTCACCCTCTCCCTCGGGGAGGAGGGGGCCCGCGCCCTGGGGCTGGAGCCCCGGCGGTGGCGGGGGCTGCTGCTGGGACTGACCACCCTGATGGTGGCGGCGGTGGCCTCCGTGGCCGGGGTGATCGCTTTTCTGGGCCTGATCGCCCCCCACATCGCCTTTCTGCTGCTGGGGCGGCGGGGCGGCCCCTATCTTCCGCTGTGCGCCCTGATGGGGGGAGCCATTCTGCTGGCCGCCGACCTGCTGGCCCGGGGGTTCTCCCAGAGGACGGAGCTCCCGCTGAGCATCTGGACCGTGCTGTTCGGGGCCCCGGTGCTCACCGCACTGCTTCTTCGGGGAAGGGAGGAGAGCCTATGAGCGCGCTGCTGGAGGTACAGGGCCTCACTGCCGGCTACCGCCGGCCGGTGATCTGCGATATCTCCTTTGCCCTCCGTCCGGGCGAGATCACCGCGGTACTGGGCCGCAACGGCTGCGGCAAGACCACCCTGCTTCGGAGCCTCACCGGGGGGGCGCGGATCCTGTCCGGCACGGTGTGGGCGGCGGGGGAGGACTGTCTGGACTGGTCCGCTCGGAGGCGGGCCAGGAGCATCGCCCTGCTGTCCCAGCACAGCCAGCTGCTCCCCGGCCTGTGGGCGGAGGAGGTCATCGCCATGGGCCGCACCCCCTGGCTGGGGCCGCTCTCCGGGCCCGGGCCGGAGGACCGGGCCATGGTCCGGGCAGCGGCGGAGCGCTTCGGCGTGGCGGAGCTTCTTGACCGGGACTGCGCCCAGCTCAGCGAGGGGCAGCGCCAGCTGGTCCATCTGGCCCGTCTGGCCGTCCAGGACGCCCCCATCCTGCTGCTGGACGAGCCCAACAGTGCTTTGGACTTTGAAAACACCGGCCTGCTGTTCCGCAGGGTGCGGGAGCTGGTGGAGACCGGGGAGCGGACCGCCCTGATCGTCCTCCACGACCCGGCCCTGGCCCTGCGCTGGTGCCGCCGGCTGCTTTTGTTGGCTGGGGGACGGCTGGTGGATAACGTCGCCACAGAGGGGATGGGAGCGGAGGCCCTTCAGGCTGTTCTGAGACAACTGTACCCCACCATTCAGGTCCGCCGGGACGAGAGCGGTCGGTTCTACTGCCTGCCGGACTGACGCTGTGGGAAGTTGGCCGAAAAAGCGGCATACTACTTTTGTGGTACACTCGGGCGCGCCCTTCCAAAAGGGCGTGCCTTTCATTGTCAAGCAGACAAATCGATGTTATAATTTCAATCAGATCATGTTGGCTGTTGGGCCAACCAGACAGGAGGAGAGCAGCTTTGCTGACCATCGACCAGTATGTGAGGGCCGAAAGCCTGGAACAGGCCTATGAGCTGTGTCAAAAACGAAATCATGTGGTGCTGGGCGGGATGCTCTGGCTGAAAATGCAGGATCGGAAGGTGGGGACCGCCATCGACCTGTGCGGCCTGGGGCTGGACCGGATCACCGAGACGGAGCGCGCCTTCGAGCTGGGGGCCATGGTCCCCCTGCGCGCCCTGGAGACCCACGAGGGGCTCAATGCCATGACCCGGGGGGCCTTCGCCCGCAGCGTGGAGCACATCGTGGGGGTGCAGTTCCGCAACTGCGCCACCGTGGGGGGCAGCGTCTTTGGCCGCTTCGGCTTCTCCGACGTGCTCACCCTGCTGCTGGCCCTGGACGCCCGGGTGGTGCTCCAGGGGGCGGGGGAACTGAGCCTGGAGGAGTTCTGCGCCCGTCCGCCCTTCCGGGACATCCTGGTCCGGGTCATCGTTCCCAAGGGAGCGGAGGGGACGGTCTATCTGTCCCAGCGGAACAGCGCCACAGACTTTCCCGTCCTCACCTGCGCCATCGCCCGCCGGGAGGGCGCGTTCCGCTTCGCCATCGGGGCCCGGCCGGGGCGGGCCAGGGTCTATCTGGATGAGAAGGGGCTGCTGTCTGGCAGGATCACCCGGGACAGCGCCCTGGCCATGGGGGAGGATCTGTCCCGCCGGGTCCCCATGGGGGACAACCTGCGTGCCGGGGCGGAGTACCGGACAAAGATCTGCCAGGCCCTGGTGCGCCGGGGCCTGCTGAAGCTGGAGGAGGCGCGCTGATATGGAGATCCATCTGAATTTGAACGGAAAGCCCCTGGACGCCGAGGTCCGGGCCGACACCCTGCTGCTGGACTTTCTGCGGGCCCACGGCTGCCTCAGCGTCAAGCGGGGGTGCGAGACCGCCAACTGCGGCCTGTGTACCGTCCTGCTGGACGGGACCCCCGTGCTGTCCTGCAGCCTGCTGGCCGCCCGGGTGGACGGCCGCTGCGTCCAGACCCTGGAGGGCCTTCAGGAGGAGGCGGGAGGCTTTGTCACCTTCATTGCCGACCAGGGGGCGGAGCAGTGCGGCTTCTGCAACCCCGGCTTCGTGATGAACACCATCGCCCTGCTCCGGGAGTATCCAGATCCCACCGACGACCAGATCCGGGCCTATCTGGCGGGCAACCTGTGCCGGTGCTCCGGCTATGAGGGGCAGCTCCGGGGCATCCGGGCCTATCTGAACCATAGAAAAGCAGAGGAGGCGCAGTGATGGCACAGCAGGATTGGAGCACCGTGGGCAAGCCGGTGCGGAAAAAGGACGCAATGGCCCTCTTGTTGGGCAAGCCCGCCTATCTGGACGACTTGACCCCGAAGGACTGCCTGGTGGTCAAGGTGCTGCGCAGCCCCCACGCCCACGCCCTCATTGAGGAGATCGATACGGAGAACGCCGAGCAGATCCCCGGCGTCGCCGCCATCTTCACCTACAAGGATGTGCCACAGAAGCGGTTCACCATGGCGGGACAGACCTATCCGGAGCCCTCCCCCTATGACCGGCTCATCCTGGACCGGCGGGTCCGCTTTGTGGGGGACGCGGTGGCCATCGTGGCCGGGGAGAACGAGGCGGCGGTGGACCGGGCGCTGAAGCGCATCCGGGTCCGGTATCAGGTCCTGGAGCCGGTGCTGGACTTCCACACCGCCAAGGACAACCTGATCCTGGTCCACCCGGAGGAGAGCTGGCGGTCCCTGTGCCCTGTGGGGGCGGACAACCGCCGGAACCTGTGTGCCAGCGAGACCTGTCAGGACGGGGATGTGGACCGGATCCTGGCCGGCTGCGACCAGGTGGTGGAGGGAGTCTACCACACCAAGGCCTGCCAGCAGGCCATGATGGAGACCTTCCGCACCTATACAGAGATCGACCCCTATGGCCGCCTCCATGTTGTCAGCTCCACCCAGATCGTTTTTCACGTCCGGCGGATCCTGGCCAACGCCCTGGACATCCCAAAATCCAAGGTCCATGTGGAAAAGTTCCGCATTGGTGGAGGCTTCGGCGCCAAACAGACGGTGGTGGCTGAGGTCTATCCTGCTTTGGTCACTTGGAAGACCGGCCGCCCCGCCAAGATGATCTACACCCGTCAGGAGTGCCAGACCGCCGGGACCCCCCGGCATGAGATGGAGGTCCGGGTGCGCCTGGGCGCCTCCAACGACGGCACCATCCGGGCCCTGGATGTGTACACCCTGTCCAACACCGGGGCCTACGGAGAGCACGGCCCCACCACGGTGGGCCTGTCGGGCCACAAGTCCATTCCCCTGTACACCCACAGCCTGGAGGCATTCCGCTTCGCCTATGATGTGGTTTACACCAACCACCAGTCCGCCGGGGCCTACCGGGGCTACGGCGCCACCCAGGGCATCTTCGCCGTGGAGACGGCGGTGAATGAACTGGCGGACCGCCTGGGCATGGATCCGGTGGTTCTTCGGGAGAAAAACATGGTCCGGGAGGGGCAGGTCATGCCCGCCTATTACAACGAGCGGGCGGACGCCTGTGCCCTGGACCGGTGCATGACCCGGTGCAAGGAGCTCTTCCACTGGGAGGAGAAGTTCCCTGTTCGGGATATGGGCAACGGAAAGGTGCGGGCTGCCGGAGTAGCCATGGCTATGCAGGGCTCCGGCATCTCCGGCGTGGATGTGGGCTCCGCCACCATCAAGCTCAGTGACGAGGGCTTCTTCAACCTCTCCATCGGCGCGGCCGATATGGGTACCGGCTGCGACACCATCCTGGCCCAGATGGCCGCCGAGTGCATGGAGTGTAGTCTGGACGACGTGGCCGTCTTTGGCGCGGACTCTGACGCCTCCCCCTACGACTCCGGCTCCTATGCCTCCAGCACCACCTATGTCACCGGGAAGGCGGTGGAGAAGGCCTGTGAGGAGCTGAAGGACCGCCTGTGCCAGGTGGGGGCGGAGCTGCTGAACTGCCCCCGGGAGGAGGTGGAGTACGCCCGGAAGGCGGTGCGCCGCCTGGACGGCTCCGCCCAGGTCTCCCTGGCCGACATCGCCACCAAGTCCATGTGCGGCAACGGCACCGCTGTTCAGGCCACCTGCTCCCACACCTCGCCCATCTCCCCGCCCCCCTTCATGGTGGGTATGGCCGAGGTGGAGGTGGACCGGGAGACCGGCTCCGTCCAGGTGCTGGACTACACCGCCGTGGTGGACTGCGGCACCCCCATCAACCCCAATCTGGCCCGGGTGCAGACCGAGGGCGGCATTGTCCAGGGCATCGGCATGGCCCTGTTCGAGGATGTGACCTATACCCCGGAGGGGCGCATCCTGGAGGACTCCCTGATGCAGTATAAGCTCCCCACCCGGCTGGATATGGGACATCTCCAGGTGGAGTTTGAATCCAGCTATGAACAGACCGGCCCCTTCGGGGCCAAGTCCATCGGAGAGATCGTCATCAACACCCCCGCCCCCGCTTTGGCTCAGGCCATCTTCCGGGCCACCGGGACATGGCACCGGAATCTCCCCATCACCCCGGAGAAGGTCCTGCTGGGCCGGGATGAATAAGCATATCCTCTATCTGGCGGCGGGCAGCGGCAGCCGCTTCGGGAGCAACAAGCTGCTGTGTCCACTGGAGGGAAAGCCCCTCTTCCGCCACGGGCTGGACACTCTGGCCGGCCTGGTCCGGGCCCGGAAGGACTGTGATCTGACCGTCGTGTCCCGCTATGGCCCTGTTCTTGAGGCCGCCCAGGCGGCGGGGGCCCGGGCGGTGGACAGCCCGGACAGCGCCCGGGGCCTGTCCTTCACCATCCGGGCGGGGCTTTCCGCCCTGGCCCCGATCCCTGCGGAGGATTTCCTCCTGTTTGCGGCGGCTGACCAGCCCCGCCTGGGGAGCGGGACGGCGGCCCGGCTGCTGGACGCCGCCCGCCCGGGGGTCCTGACGGCAGCGGCCTGCTGGGAGGGAAAGCCGGGCAATCCGGTCCTCTTCTCCGCCGCGCTGCTCCCGGAGCTGGAGGCCCTCACCGGCGACCAG
>ERZ1106915.1662-NODE-1662-length-16737-cov-3.098849_pt1 | contig 16737 bp, 11 predicted proteins | sample MGYA00403653_ERZ1106915 | MGnify/ENA primary metagenome ERZ1106915 (study PRJEB35170, sample SAMEA104062404) | human gut metagenome | biome: human gut; feature: human-associated habitat; material: faeces | place: Denmark | collected 2012-06-06 ... | reverse complement strand
GCGCGAGAAGGATTACATAACCGTCACTGATGCCGGTTTTATCTATCTTACTGATGCAGGCCGCAGGATTGCCGAGATGATTTATGAGAGACATGAATTTCTTTCAGCATGGCTTGTAAGTCTTGGAGTTGATGAAGAGACTGCAACCGAAGATGCATGTAAGATTGAACATGTAATAAGCAAAGACAGTTTTGAAGCGATTAAGAATTTTGTCCGTAACAGTTGACAAATATATTCATTAACTATAATCTTATATTTATGACCAATAGAAATGAGGAAACTCTATGAAAAAATTAGCGCCATACATCAGATGCATGGCTTTTTTATGTGTGTTGGCCGGTTGTATAGCTCTGTGTAACTTTCTTTTTGCACCGTCGGGATATATACGCTACATTCTTCATGAGCTTAATTCTCCTGCCGAGAATTATGATTGTATAATCCTTGGAGCTTCTCATGCACGAAGTGCGATTGACCCTGCCAAGATTGATGAAAAGCTGGGTACCAATACCCTTAATGTTGCAATTCCGGGAGAGACAATCAAAGATTCCTACTATGTTCTTAAAGAGAGCTGCCGTACCAATGATGTTAAGACAGTAATACTCGATGTTGACTATCAGTACTGGTATTCTGTACAGATTGAGGATGAATTTTCATCTTCATTTATATTTAACAAGATGAGCTGGCTGTCCAAGACCAAGTATGAGTATTTGATTGATAATATGAATACTCTTGATTTCCGTAATACATTCACGGACAGATTGAGCTATGATATCTCAAGAACTGCAATTGCCCAGAATGTATCACTTAAGCTCACAGATGATTACCGCAATTATTCAATTAATGGTGCTCTTGTAAAGGATGCTGATGGTCCATATGTAGGCAAAGGCTTCTTTTACAGAAAAACGAGCGGACTGGAGCCGGGTGGCTTTGATTATATTAAGCTTTGGTACGGACGTGAGAATGGTGAGCTTGAAGGCTGGGTTGTCAATTATTTTCTTCAGATTGCCAACTACTGTAAGAATAATGATATTGAATTAATCTGCATAACCTCACCTGTTACTCCTACCGCTGTCCGCAAGCTCGGTCTCAGCAAGGTTGACAAGACATTTTCTGAATTCTTTGCAAAGCACGATGTACCATACTACAACTTCAACCGTCTCAGCATGAACATACTGCCAAGAGATGATGTTGATTACGGAGATATGGAAGGACATATGGGTGGAGAACTTGCCGAGAAGTATTCAGCCGTACTCGGAACATTTCTTAATGACCGTAAGGATGGAGAGCTTGATACAGGCAAATACCTCTATGATTCATTTGATGAATTATATAAGAGCTCATATCGCAACAGACATAAAAAGACAAGAGAATAGTTACAATATCTCAATAACACAGCAGCCGGTTCGGATTAATCCAAACCGGCTGTTTTATATCTGTAATCTGTAATTATTAAATACTATAATGCCGGAAGCAAAAAACTCCCGGCTTTGATACCGTGAATCAGACTGTGAATCCACGGCTCTGTGCGCCTGACACATCATATGCAATCTCATTAAGCTTACCGTTAGAGTATGTAAGACCCGCATACACTTTCTGTGTATTCTCCATAAGCGGTCCGCCTTTATCCTGGTCTGCAATGTCTGAGAATGCCTGTGCAAGGCGGCCATAAATCCTCTTAACCACATCAAGATTGGCATTGTCATATCTGTTCATTGCCGTCTGAAGTGTCGATGACGCATATGAATATATGTTAAAGAGCTGGGCTGATATAGGATACTTCATCTCAAGCGACACCTTAAGTTCATCCGTAACTCTCTTTGCAAGCTTAACATATCTTCTGAACTCTTCACGGCTGCCCTGTGAATACATATCCTGTGCGTCATCAATGTACTGCTGTGCCATCTCATACAGAATCACTACAAGCTCTGTACCTGTTGCCTGTGATATTCTGTAAGAAAATGCGCTTATATCTTCCTCTTTCATGCGTGTCACCACCAATTAACCAATAATTATCTCTGAAGAAGCTGCAATACTGTCTCAGGTCTTGCATTAGCCTGTGAAAGGATTGAAGTTGCAGCCTGTACAAGAACATTCTGCGATGTATATTCTGTCATCTCTTCAGCCATATCTGTATCAATCATTCTTGAAAGTGCTGCAGTCATATTCTCAGTAGATGTATCTATGTTATTCTGTGTGTGCTCAATTCTGTTCTCATATGAACCGAGCGTTGATCTTATAGATGAAACCTTAGATACTGCTTCATCAATCTTATTAATTGAACGTCCCGCATTATAATGTGACATAACATTAATCTGGTCTAATCCCAGCTTATATGTTGAGATCTGCTCAATCTCTACTGCAATATACTGGTCTTCATTAGCGCCTACATGGACCTTCATTCCGCCAAAATCAGTAACCTGCTGTACAATATCTGCTGACGTCGACGCACCCGCCTGTGCAGAAGTATCTGTCGCAACACCTGCCTCGCCAACTGCTGTTCCGTCAACATCAGTGAACTTAGTCTTCGCTATGTCACCCGGAACATCTACCTTGAATGTCTTATTATCAACATCCTTAACTGTAATCATCTTACCATTGGCAGATATAGTTGCAGTGTCTGCAAATCCTATTCTGTTACCATTGGCATCTTTTGTAAATTCAGCCTTGGCATCCACACCCTGCGCCACAATTCCATCATCATCAACTGCACCGTCAAGACCGAGTGCTGATGCAAGAAGTGTATTATCACATGTGATATTAAGCTTAACATCCGAACCATACTCATTAGTCATAATTACAAGCGAAGAACCCGCTGTTCCGCTTACTACAGGCACATATCCCGCATTATCTGCCTCACCTGCTCCGGATGCAGAATCAGTTGTTGCAAATACCTTACCGCCAAGCAGACCCATTGCACTTGAGAGCTTAGTCATAATCTTATCCATGTCATCGCCCTCATTAATATCTATATCATATCCATTAATCTTGACAGTTCCTTCCATAGCCGCAGTTACTTTACCATTAAGTGTAACAGCTCCTGACTTAACAACAGCCTGCCTTGCATCCTGAGTTACCGTTATTCCGTAATCACCTGCCGCAATATTAGATGAACACTCAAACTGCTCCACACCATGTACGTTGTTGCGTGTATATACTCTCCGCTCAAGGTTGCCATTAATAAGGCTCTGTGAGTTGAACTCTGTATCATTGGCAATTCTGTCTATCTCCTTGTTAAGAGACTGAAGCTCCTTCTGTATCGCCTCACGCTCTCCGTCTGCATTAGTATCATTGGCTGCCTGGACCGAAAGCTCCTTCATTCTTGTGAGCATTGACTGAATCTCCGCTATTGCACCCTCAGCCGTCTGAAGGACTGATACTCCGTCTGCCGCATTATTATCAGACTGATCAAGGCCTCTGATCTGAAGCTTCATTTTAAGTGAAATAGCCATGCCTGCCGCATCATCCGATGCATGATTTATCTTATATCCTGAAGACAGTCTTTCAAGAGATCTCTCAAGATTGGTCTGTGCCTTCTGTAACTGATTATTAGTAACAACTGCTGAAATATTAGTATTAATCCTCATGCGTGTTCTCCTTATATTAATAACTGCCTGACATCCATGTAGGAATTACGCGCATCCATGCGTTTATTGTTATATCGGCACATTTGCCGTGCGGCTTAACCCTTGCCTCAGCATATATCAATAGTTTTTATGCCGTAAGAGCCACTACTATCTTCTTGGCAAATGTGTACAGCTCTTCTGTAGGTATATTGTCTGAACTTACCGGAAGCTTCACATCAGCATGTGTATCTGAACTTACACAGGTATATGTAACACCCATGTTGTGTTCACCGGAATTATCACCATTGAAGCTGTCTTTGAGCCTTTCCATGGCATCCGTAAGCTTATTGGCATCGCCATCAGTAATTGCAAATATGCTTATACTGTCTTTGCCCATTCTGGCCTGCACAGACACATGCCCATATGCAGCAGTATCTGTCTCAACAGATATTCTTCCCGCATCCGATTCATCCTGAACAAGCTGAAGTCTTATAGTACCTGTCTGACCGTCATTGTCAAATGGAATAACATACTCATGTTTTCTTGCCATCCCGGCAATTATTCCAATCTGTCTGCATCTCATTCTTATATCTTCAAGGTCCTGATATTCCGTGACATTATCAACAGCTTCTGCAAGTGCCTCACGGGCATCAGCCTGCATTCTGTCGATAATCTCCTCTGCTGCCTTCTTATCGCCGGCTGCATCCAGAAGCCTGCCGGCATCCTTTAACACATCTGAGGATTTCTCACCATTCATCCTGCTGCTTCCTGACAATGCCGGTGAATTCCAGCCGTACTGCATTATCTGTTGCATTGCATTAATCATTCCAACCGAAGCGTTCATGTCAAATCTGCCAAGCTCCGCAATAATACTCTCATCAGCTTCTGCTGCCTGCGCTGCCGCATTAAGATAATCCTGATAATACTCCGCCTCACGGTTAACATCATAATTATCATCAACTGCATCGATAAATTCTTCAACCATTCTCGAACCGATTGGCTTCTCGTCATTGACGCTCTTAAGAGTTGCAGGCGTAATCCGGTATCCATGCTGTGTAAACAATGTGTTGTAATAATTGACATTTCCTTCAATCTCAGCAAAACCTGAGTTATCATCAATAGTGCTGTCGATTCCTGCTGCCCTGCGGCTGTTGTACATAGCCATAAGATTAGACATTGTCATATCAGAGCCCTGCTGCACAAGTGCTCCCGCAGCCTTGCCGGCATCCTTTGTAAATATATTCATCATCTTATATATTCCGATGAACTGTCTCCGCTCTTCCTCTGTTATACCATGTGTTCTGTCGAGCTTATACAAAAACGTGCTGTACTTCTCATCTTCCGCATTCTGTCCCACAATATTGTTAAGATACCGCGAAAGTTCATTAATATCAGTATCCATAGGGTTAATTCCATCCCTTATACAGGCACGTTAATCTGCTGAAGGATATAGGGAAGGGCGCCGATATGGTCTTCATGTCCATGGGTAATCACAAAGCCCTTTACCTTATCAATATTCTCAGCAGTAATCTCCATGCCATTAGCTGCAAGTATGTTCACTGCCTCACGATTATTGCGGCTATGTTCATAACCCAGATTATCAAGCATATCATCTGCGCTTGCAGCCACCGCCTTACTGAGCGAATCTCCAAGATCACTTCTTATCTGTGTACCTACAGCCTCATACGTCTGTCCTGCCCGCCTGTAGCGTTCCTTTCCCGATGAGCCCTGCTGCGCAAGCTCTCCAAGTGTAATAACTGCACCGGAACCTCCCAGGGCTGCAAGCTCCGCAACAGCCATGCCAATAGTATCTGCCGGAGCCTGTGCCACATTATATACAGCCTCACATGTCCTGTATACATTATAAGCCTCGGTCTCATCATCTATGCCCGCAAGCGCAAGCTCTGCTTTCTTAAGCTCTTCGACAAGTTCTGCAATAGGCGCGGTATTAAGGTTAAATCCCTGCTTTGCAAGAGACAGTCCTGCATCAGCCGTCATAAGTATCCTTACCTCCTCGAGCTGGCGGTAAGCCTTAATCTCATCAGCATTCATAGCATTAATACACTGTGCAATCTGCTGTGCGCTGTGTCTTCCCTGTCCTGCATGCCCACCATTCTGTGAATCTGCCGCTGTCCCCTGTGTATTGCCATCCTGATTATCAATTCTGCTTTTTTCTATTATAAGTGCAAGATTCCCAAGTGTGTAATCATTGCCGCTTCTTAAAAGTTCTCTGACATCTATCTCATCGGCATTGCGTGCGGCAGCCATTGCCTGTGCAGTCTGTTCCCATGCCGTCTGCGTATCAGCCATTGATGCGTCACATGCCTTACCGCCTTCCGACAGGCTTCTGGCGATAGCGTCAACCGCCTTTTCAACCGCATCGGCAGCTGACTGCTCATCACCACCTGCAAGCGCCTCATACACAGAAGCCAGCTCGTCAAGCTGCGACATATATACAAGATTGTCATCTGTAACCGGAATGTCCTGGGCAAGAAATCCTTTTGCCACGCTCATATTGCGTTCATTAAGATCAAGCCCTGCTCTTATTATAATATCTTCGACCTGCGGAACTAACTGCTGCCACGTTGAATCCTTAAGCTGTACGGCTGCCCCTTCGGAACTTCCCGCCTTATTAACGGCATTGTAAATGTTATCGATTGTCGGATTCATCTCATTCTTAACGAGATAGTACTTTGCATCCTCAGTAAGGCGGCCTGTGTTCGTGAATTCATTTATCGCATTCTTAGTATCTTCAAGGTTCTCGTCCGTAAGCGGCACATCATACTGTGAAAACTTGTCCGCAATCGCTCCTGCCGCAGCCGTATTACCAACAACCGCCTTAACATCATCCATATCAATGTCCTGACCTGCAGGCTCGTAACTGTCACAATATGTTGCAAGCATAATCTTGATGCGCTCTACCACAGTAACTATCTTGTCCGGCTCTGTATCATTAAGTCCGTATCCGTCCTCATCAAGCTTAACACAGTCCATTCCCGAAAGCTTCCTGACAAGTGCCTTAAGACTCCCCTGTGCATCTGACGCACTCTGCTTAAGCTGTTCTATTACATCATCCGCTTCCTGCATAAGCGCCCTGGCACTCTGTACCATACTGTCAGTGCTTGTAGTTCTGCCGATTCCTTCCACCGCACCATTTGCAAACAATGCCTTCGCAGTATCTGCCGTATCGGCTGCCTGGTTACTCTTTATATTAATAGAAGCAGTCCTCATATTATCGGACCGGTTAACATAATTAACTGAATTAATGTTCATGAATCTTCCTCCTGATTTTATATATTTCGTCAGTTATCCGCCAAAAATTAACCCTTAACAAAAAAGCTGCGTGCCGCCACGTAATCATGCAATATTCCGTGTTCGGCACACAGCCCGGTAATACTAATTCCATTAATTCTGTTATGTTCAGTTATCAGCCGCCAAGCTTTCTGGCATTAACATTCCTTACATCACCATCGAATTCGTATACAGCAACTCCGTATCGTGGCATATCAATAAGAATCGAATTCTCATATCCGTCACAGTCACCTTCCTGTGCAATAAGCTCTTTTGCCTGATTATTCTCGTCGCTTCCCAGGACAAGCTTATACTTACAGGATACAGGAACTCCAACTCTGAAATTATCCCTTGCAACAGGCGTGAAGTTGAGCACAAACAGAAGATTCTTCCTGCCGTCAGGACTTAATCTCATAAATGAATATGTGCTGTTGTCCTTGTCGTTGGCATTAATCCATCTGAAGCCGTCTCCGTCGTAATCCGTTGCATACATCGCAGGATACTCCTCATACAGATGCAGACACTTCTTCGTAAACTGCTGCATATCCTTATGATATCCTTCTCCCAGCAGATACCAGTCAAGCGCTTTCTTCTCGCTCCATTCATTCCACTGTCCAAAATCCTGTCCCATGAACATAAGCTTCTTGCCCGGATGCCCCATCATGTAAGCATATGCAAGCTTAAGGTTGGCAAACTTGTCTGTAAGGTCTCCCGGCATCTTGCCAAGCATAGAACACTTAAGATGAACAACCTCATCATGAGAAAGAACAAGCACGAACTTCTCACTGTATGCATACATAAGGCTGAATGTAAGCTTACTGTGGTTGAACTTACGGAAATACGGATCAAGCTTCATATATTCAAGGAAATCATGCATCCATCCCATATTCCACTTATATGTAAATCCAAGGCTCTCTCCATCATCGGGATTACCTGTGATATGCGGCCATGCTGTTGACTCCTCGGCTATCGTTACGGCTCTCGGGAATCTCTTGCGCAAAATACTGTTGCAATGCTTAAGGAATGACATTGCCTCGAGGTTACCGTTCTTGCCATACTTATTAGGAACCCAGTTGCCCTCCGTGCGTCCATAATCAAGATAAAGCATAGATGCAACAGCATCAAATCTGAGTCCGTCAATATGAAATCTGTCTACCCAGAAAAGCGCATTAGCTATAAGGAAGTTGCAGACCTCATTCTTCTCGTAATCAAATACCTTCGTACCCCAGTCAGGATGTTCTCCCTTGCGCGGATCTGCATACTCATATACGCAGCTTCCGTCAAAATTAGCCAGTCCGTGTGCGTCCTTAGGGAAATGTGCAGGTACCCAGTCAAGTATTACACCTATTCCTTCGTTATGAAGATAATCCACAAAGTACATAAAGTCCTTAGGACTTCCGTATCTTGATGTCGGTGCATAATATCCCGTAACCTGATATCCCCATGAACCATCAAAAGGATATTCAGCAATTCCCATAAGTTCTACATGTGTATAGCCCATCTCCTTGACGTATGATGCCAGTTCGGGAGCAACTTCCCTGTAATTGTAGAAACCATCCTCAGTACCGTCATCCTTTTTCTTCCATGAGCCAAGATGCACTTCATATATCGACATGGCAGACCTGTAATGGTCTTCTACAGTCTTCTCCTCTATCCATCTGTCGTCGCTCCACTCAAAGCCGTTAAGGTCTGTAATTCTTGATGCCGTATCAGGTCTTACCTGAGCCTCGTTAGCATAAGGATCCGCCTTATAGAGCACATCACCTTTCTGTGTAACAATCAAATACTTGTAAAGCTGCCCTACACGTGCTTCAGGAATAAAAAGCTCATATATTCCGCCTGATGATACCGGCTTCATATCATAACCAAATGCATGCCAGCCGTTAAAATCTCCTACAACATATATCTCCTTGGCTGCCGGTGCCCATACTACAAAATTGACACCGCTTACACCATCCTTAATCGCTGGATGTGCGCCCATCTTATTATAAATCTCATAATGAGTTCCCTGTCCGAACAGATATGTATCAAGTTCAGTCATAAAAACTTCATCCGGTCTGAGTTCTTTTACGCGGAATGGCTCAGCATGCTGCGTATTCTGGCACTTGTGTGAAACACTCTGTGCAACAGCCTTATTGCCTGACTTTCCTCTCTTGCCCCCTCTTTTAGCTCCTGTCTTCCCTGCCATATCGATTACCTCTCCAAACTTAAATGTAAAACAGCGTATACATGCGCTGTCTCCCCTTTTTATGCATGTTAAAATTATATCATAAATTATTATTTTTTTCCATACGTCTTACTGTTTTTAATAAAAGAAATGTGTTATACTATCATAGGTTTTTAAACCTACCATATAATGTGTATGTAAAGGAGCATGAAGTCATGATTTATTACATAGTTGATACAGCTTATATGCGGGAGGTGACATTTGCAAGCATACTTTTTGCATTTTTCATTACCTGCCTTAGTATATACTGGGGGCAGAACGCTCTCCCAAGAGACCAGGGACGTAAGTTTGCCGTTAATGGTGCGAAGTCGGCCGGTAAGCCGCGTGGAGCCGGAATAATATTTATACTGACATTCATACTGTCATGTGTCCTCTTCATTCCGCTTAATAATGAACTGCTCATATACCTGATTCTCGTACTTGCTGCAATGATAAGCGGCTACCTTGATGACAGTTCTGCATCGCCATGGGGAGAGCTCAAGAAAGGGCTTATTGACTTTGCAATTGCCATAATGGCTGCCGTTACTTATCTTAATTACAATTCTAACAGCATATGGATTGCATTTGCGAATGTGGAAGTAACTATCCCTAAGGTTGTATTCGGAGTCCTGATTGTAATTCTTGTATGGGCAAGCATTAATGTAACCAACTGTTCAGACGGTGTTGACGGTCTTTGCGGAATGCTTTCATGCATAACTTTATTTGCGGCATATGTGCTGTTTACCCACTATGTATGCGACACTTATTTCAGGGATACTATTCTTATAATGATAGTTGCGATACTTGCGTACCTGTGGTTCAACGCTTCGCCGAGCAAGCTTCTGATGGGCGACGCCGGTTCAAGGGCAATCGGCGTATTTATTGCACTTACATTTCTTAAGCTTGAGCGTCCTCTGCTGTTCCTGCCTCTTGCAATCGTACTGATTCTTGACGGAGGACTCGGACTTCTTAAGGTATCACTCATGCGTTTCCTTAAGATTAAAATTCTCAAGAATGTCCGCACGCCGCTCCATGACCATGTACGCAAGAATCTCGGCTGGTCTGATGCTCAGACGGTATTCAGATTCTCGATAATCCAGATGGTTATTGCGATTGCGGTGGCGTATTTTCTTATAATAAGCTAAGATATTAATACTAAGACAGATGCACATGCAAAGGAGGCAGATATGCACGTACTTATCGTTGTTGACATGCAGAATGATTTTATTGACGGAGCACTCGGAACCGCTGAGGCCGTTGCGATTGTTCCTAATGTAGTTAAGAAGATTCGTGATTTTGACGGAATAGTCCTTGCTACTAAGGACACTCACGGAGAAGATTATCTTTCCACACAGGAAGGTAAGAATCTTCCGGTTGTTCACTGTGTTAAGGGAACAGAAGGCTGGGAGCTTAACCCTTCTGTTGCAGAGCTGATTGATGAGCCTGCGATTGAGAAACCTACCTTCGGCAGCGTAAGACTTGGCGAGGTGCTTGCAGCACTCAGCCGTAAGGCACCTGTTGAAGATATAACACTTATCGGTCTCTGCACTGACATATGTGTAATCTCTAATGCCATGATTGCCAAGGCTTATCTGCCTGAGGTTCCTGTCATTGTTGATGCATCATGCTGTGCAGGCGTAACACCTGCAAGCCATAATAATGCACTTGAAGCTATGAAGGTCTGCCAGATTCAGGTTGTGAATCAGGAGTAATGCTACTCCTGATTCGCCTCCTTAAGCGCCTTATCCATAGGAATCTTTCTGATTCTGTTGAAGTCAAGCACCATGACTATCAGATATCCCATCAGTATAAACACAAACATCTTGGCATAGCCGCTCGGATAGAAGTGGAATGCATACCATCCGCTGTATGAGAACAGCATGACGCGCCATACAGTATTCATTACGATAACACCGAGAATTACGCTGATTATATCTGCAATGACAAGCACTATTGTTGTCGAAAGCATGTACAGCCCGGCAATCTCTTTGTTTTCATAGCCGAGAATCTTGGTCATTGAGATAGCATTTTCGTTTTTCTCGATAATAAGCTTTGTCAGAAGATATATCATTACCGCTGACAGAAGTATGCACAGGTACTGGAAATACGTCATGTACGAGCCCATTGAATGGTCGAGCTGGTCGCACATCTTAGTGATATCGCGTTCTGTAATGACTGTTGCAATATCGTCCTCTGCTATGTCAGTAATCTCCGAATCCGACATGTATCCCGTGAATTCTTCATTATCAAGGCCAAACACGCTGCGGTACTGACCTATCGGCATAAACACTGCAATGCTCTGACTCTTGTCATATATTCCCACGACCTTGAAGGTGTACTGCTTATTCTCGTATTTTTCGTCAAGCAGAATGTCATCACCGGCTTTAATACTGTATTTATCTGCAAATGAATCCGAAATATATACTTCATTCCCATTAAGTCTGCCAAGTCCGTCTATCTTAACATAGCGGCTGTTATCTGCGACACCGTATACGGATACTTCCTCATCAAGCCGGTCACCCTTGTGAAGCAGCGAGGTCATACTGAACTTCTCCGCATCAGCATTCTCCGTTGATATTACATTGTTATCATCATCTTCATACGATTTGAGGACATACTGATATTTTGTAAACATCATGTCTGCCGCATTTTTCTTGTAGTAGGCAAGTGTATCAGGCATTCCTACCGCCATCGCCAGCATAACTGCGATAAAGAATATTCCGACAAAAAGAACTATGTAGTTCGCCCTGTTCTGAATCATTATTCTGATTCTGAAGCGGTTTAAGAAGCTCCAGTCCGGAAGGCGCACTGCCTTGCCTTTTTTTGATTTCTTCATATCATGGCGAAGGAACTGAAGCGGAGTATGTCTCATCATTCTCACTATTATAAGAAGATTAACGACAAGCATAATTATGACCGGGATAACCGTTGTCTTAACAAATGCCTGCGAATTCCATATCGTTGCATATGTCGGAAGGCTGTAGCTGTTATAATACATTGAAACCACTACATTTTTGAATACCGTATATCCCAGAATATTACCTGTAATCGCTGCAAAAAGCGTAACAATGACAGGCATTGAGAGATAGTGCCTTACAAGCTCGCCCCTTGTATAACCTGATGCACGGAGCGTTCCTATTGTTGAAGCCTCTTTGGTAATCGTGTTGCTTATTGTGATTGCAAATATAAATGCGATAATCACTGTAAGTATATCAAGAAGCACTCCGCCCATTGCCTCATCCGATCCCATGTCATCCGGTGCAAAGTTGATTGCCGGATTGGCATATGCGGGAGTGTAATCCTCAATTTCATTATCTGACGTAACCGCCTGTGTAAGCAGTGCGCGCATGAAGTTATCCGACTGCTGCTTTTCTTCTATATCATCTGCCGGCTTATTGACGTAACGCCATGCATATGCATAATGAATTGTCTTATGAAGTCTTGCAAATCCGCCATCTGTTACCATTGCAACATCGAACTTGATTGCATCAAACATAAGGTCAGTTGTCTTTTCATGAAGTGTCGAATAATTAACGTATGCAATAAGGCCGGTTATTCTGTAGGTCTCACCGCTTACCGTCAACGTATCACCGACCTTAACACCTACATTATCCGCATGCATACGGTCAATCGCTATCTCATCGGAAGCCTGAGGAAATGCACCCTCAAGCAGGCATGCTTCATTTACATTATCATTGCGCACATATATACGGATTGTTCCGTCCGTGGTGCCGTCATTATTGTAATCTTCTTCCTCATTACGGAAGAAATTCTCATATACATTCACCCGGACTTCCTTAAAATCAGGGTCATCAAGCTTATACTTTTCTTCGGCATCGGCATATTTGTCATCAATCTCGTCCTTTATCTTATTAAGTGCTTCATCATATGCCTCAGGATAAGCCTTTTCATAGGCTTCGCTGTATGCGGTGTCATAGGCTTCATCATGAGCCGTGCTGTATGCTTCATCATAGGCAGTCTTATAAGCCGCAGCATACTGTGACTGCTTTGCTGTCTGATATGCCTCCTCATAAGCTGTATCATACGCCTGCTCATAAGCCTCAGCATATGCCTGTTCATAAGCCTGATTGTACATTGACTGGTACAAAGGTGACTGGCTGTCCGGCTGCATTCCCGTCATAGCCATAAACTTCTTATCAAATTCCACACCAAACTGTGCTCTGAACTGTTCAGCAAATATATCCGGGAACCGGGCATCAAACTGAGCCTTTACCATGCTGTCAAACTGTTCATCGAACTTTGCTTTGAACTCAGAATCGAATTTGTCCCTGAATTCCTTTTCAAATTCATCATTGAACTTATCGTTGAATTCCTTATTAAATTCGGAATCGAATTTGTCATCAAGCTCCTTTTGTGCCTTGTCAGTATAATAAGCCTTTACGTCCGCCTTCTTTCCGGACTCTATCGCATTTATCAGGGACGCATCCGCTTTTTTGTTAAGCTCAAAATGTCCGTCCTCGCGCTTATATTGGTGAACTCCGGTCTTCGCTGCCGTCATCATGCTCTCGTTGGCAACGTACATTCCTGAGACAAAACCGATTGTGAGCACAAGGAATAAAAATACAACCAGATATTTCTTCCAGTCTCCGCGCAGTTCTCTCGGTATTCGTCTGATAAGCGGGTTTCTTACTTTTTTCTTCATAGCCCTCACCCCTTACCACTCAAGATCTGCTGCTGATATCTTATCTGTATTAATCTCATTGTTGCGCACTGCCCCGTCACGAAGCCTGACAACATGGTCAGCCATGTTCCGGATTGCTTCATTATGAGTAACCATAATTACCGTATTGCCGTATTTTTTATTGACATCCTCAATCAGCTTGAGAATCTCCTTGGAAGTATTGTAATCAAGTGCTCCTGTCGGCTCATCACACAACAGTATGTCGGGATTTTTAACGATTGCACGTCCTATTGAAACTCTCTGCTGCTGCCCGCCCGACAACTGGTTCGGCAGCTTGTGTCTGTGCTCATACAGCCCAAGTGTGTTAAGCAGGTCATCAATATCAAGCGGATTATCTGACAGATATGCTCCAACCTCGATATTCTCCTTTACATTAAGATTACCAATCAGGTTATACATCTGGAATACATATCCGAGATGCTTTCTTCTATACATCGTCAGCTTTTTCTCGTTCATCTCCTCCAGCTTGTCACCGTTAATGGAAATGTATCCGGAATCGGCATTGTCAATTCCTCCGATAATATTAAGCAGTGTTGACTTGCCTGAACCTGACGGTCCGAGCAGTACGCAGAACTCTCCCTTAGATACCGAGAAATTCATCCCGCGCAGTACCTCCTGTCTTGTCTCGCCGCTTCCAAAGCCTTTTTTCAAATCAACTATTTCAAGAAACTTTCTATCTCCCTCTGACATAGCGCCCCTTTCCAGGCATCCTTATAATGCCGCATATATAATTTTAGCGAGTTAGTTATTGCTAACCCGCTAAAATTATAACACAGGCGATTGTAATTACAATTACATAAGCGCTTGTTGAGAATTTTTCACTATTTTCCTATTCTTCTATCCCAATCTCCATTATTTTATCTTCAATAACGTAAGTATCAGTTCCGGTCAGTATCCGCTTCCATTCAGCGGAATATTTTTTTATATTGTCCGTGTCACTTGTAATAACAGCCTTCCGTGGACTGATTTTCTTCAAAAAATCTTCTGTATAATAAATGTGTCCTTTATCATTTCTCCCATGATGTGACAGCTTCAGGACTTCCACGCCTTTTTCCAGACAATTATCTTCCACATATTGAAAATACAAACCAGAAAAATTCTCCTCAAAACAATCGCCGCAGAACAGGGCAAGCTGTCTTTTACCTTCTGCCATTGCCGGTATCAAGCGCCACAACAAAACAGTCAGCCTGCCCAAACGGAATTGCATATATACAGCTCATATCAGTGCGTACTCCCTGCTCTTTAATACTGCCACCAGACGTTCCTCCGTGTCTATACTCTCTCCTGCCATAATTCCGGTTCTTCCTATGTCTTCCGGTCTGTGGCTGTCACTTCCTGCAGTAGGAATCATCCACGGATGCATAATAAGTATCTTCTGCGTCTTTTCATTACCGCTGTCATGGCGCGGTGATGTGTTAACCGCCTCCATTCCGTGAAGATAATCTATATCGGCAGGATATGAGCTGTCCGCGCGGTTCGGATGAGCCTGGATTATAAGCAGCCTGTCCTTATACTTTTCATAGAACGACTGCAGATCCATGTATAACCATCTGTCAGCTTCATTGTACAAAAGCTCCTCTGATAATCCATATATCAGATAATCATTCGGATCCGTCAGGAATCTGAGTTCCATTCCAAGTCCGATATGAAAATTCTCCCCTGCATCTTTAAGATTTTTTACTGCATCACGGATTGGCTTCAGATAAAAATCTATCTTTTTATTCCAGTCCATTCCCTCTGTTAATTCAAGAAATCCCCTATGAAAATGGTTAGTAATCCAGATACCGTCATAACCGCTTTCCATATAAGCATTAACAACTTCTTCAACGCTCATCCTGCCACAGGGACTTACCTCCCTGGTGTGAACGTGCATATCATATTTCCACATTTTTCCTTTTTTTAATTCTGACTCCATACATTTCACCCTGTCTGATTTCTTCATCTGCGCAGGCAAATACCTGCAGATGATTATTATCCTGCATTTCCAATATTATTTTATTCTGAAATCCCTGAAATTCAACCTCTTTTACAATCCCCCTGAAATGTGATTCGTTCTGTCCTACTACCTCAAGTCCGTCAGCCTTGACCGGATACAGGTTTTCGGCTTTGAAGGAATCATTCACCTCATAATCTGTAATCTTTTCGCCCTCTCCGTATGCGAACTCATCGCGGATGCTCCGGTCAGGCAGACAATGTCTTATACTGTAATGTACGCTTTCAGGCTCACATCCCGCTGCTTTTATCATATCTCCAACAGAATTCAGCTGTTCCAGAGGATTATTAAGCGTTACTGATTTGGAAGTAAGCTCTTTTTCTCCCGGCAGTTTCATCCCAACCGGCCAGACGTCTTCATTAATTTTCTGTGTGATACAGTCAGCCATAGTTTCATACAAATACTTTTTCATTGTCGTACCCTTTCCTCATAGCTGTCTGACAGCTACCAGCTAAGAATAGATTATGCCGCTGTTTTCCGCTATCAAATTCATCTGTTTCTTTTGTAAACTAAGAGTAAAAAAAATGAGCTTATGGAAAAATTTTCTCATTTTCCATAAGCTCTTAAGGCTGTGAATATATTACTTCTTTTATCTGCCATTCATCAAGGAGTGGATAATAGTCCGTGCTTCCCGCCTTCACTCCGCAGAATTCTCCATTTCTGCCCACTTTAATTTTGTGTTTTTCGAGAGTTTTATTTTGTATTTTTCGAGTATTTTGTTTTGTATTTTTCGATTGTATTTTGCAATTTATATTCTTAATCCTTATTCCAATCTCTTATACATGCATCAGCACATTCGTTGTAAACATGCCGTCTTTGACCGTATATTCATAAAGCCCGTAATTCCTGTTAATAATGTCTTTTACATTCGCAATGCCATAACCATGCAGGTCCGCGTCCTTCTTGGTTGTCATTAATCTGCCGCCGAAATTCCCCATGTCAGGACTGCATGTGTTGGAAATAAGAATATTAATATAATTGT
>ERZ1106915.1646-NODE-1646-length-16943-cov-4.244315_pt1 | contig 16943 bp, 19 predicted proteins | sample MGYA00403653_ERZ1106915 | MGnify/ENA primary metagenome ERZ1106915 (study PRJEB35170, sample SAMEA104062404) | human gut metagenome | biome: human gut; feature: human-associated habitat; material: faeces | place: Denmark | collected 2012-06-06 ... | reverse complement strand
CTTTCTCTGCGGCTGTTTCACGTGAAACATCGCTCTTTCCCGATTTCCGGGCGGAGGCACGAAAAAAAGAGGCAAAAGAGTTGCAACGTCTGCGGCAGGTTGATATAATAAAGGTCTAGTATCACACCTCATCCCACTCCGGCGTCTGGATCGTCCTCCGCCGCGGCAGGATCAGGCGGCGAACTGGATTTTCCCTGTTCAGGAGGTATTCTATGGCGAATATCATTGCCGTCGTCAACCAGAAGGGCGGCGTGGGCAAGACCACGACGACGGTGAACATCACAGCCGCCCTCCGCGCCCTGGGAAAGCGTGTGCTTCTGTGCGACTTTGACGCGCAGGCCAACGCCACATCCGGCATGGGAGTGGACAAGAACACCGCCTCCCCCAATGTGTATGATGTGCTCATCAACGGCGCGGAGCCTCAAAAGGCGGTGGTCTCCACAAAGTACGGGGATGTGCTCCCCTCCAACAAGGCCCTGGCCGGAGCCAGCATCGAAATGATCGCCATTCCAGACCGGGAGCACCTGTTGCAGAAGGCCCTGGAGCAGCTGGCGCCCAATTACGACTACATCTTCATCGACTGCCCCCCCTCTCTGGAGATGCTTACCGTCAACGCCCTGTGCGCCGCCGGCTCCCTGCTGGTCCCGGTGCAGTGCGAGTATTACGCCCTGGAGGGCCTCAGCGACCTGCTGGCCACGGTGCGGCTGGTCAAGCGGGGACTCAACCCCAAGCTGTCCATTGAGGGGGTGCTGCTGACCATGTTCGACAGCCGTACCAACCTGTCCCTCCAGGTGGCGGAGGAGGTCAAGCGCCACTTCCCCGGCCAGGTCTATGCCACGGTGATCCCCCGCAACGTCCGCCTGTCCGAAGCCCCCAGCCACGGGATGCCCGTACTGGACTACGACCCCTACTCCCGCGGGGCCGAGGCCTATCGGATGCTGGCCGAGGAGATCTCCGCGCAGCATGAATGAGCCCGGAGGGACGGAGGCGGCGCCCTCCCCTCCCCCTCCTGACTCCACACGTTTGGAAAAGGAGTGTACTATGGCGAAACGAAAAACAGAGATGGGTCTGGGCCGGGGGCTCAATGCCCTGCTGGGCGACCCGGACCTGACCGCCGGGGGCGAGGGCTCCGTCTCCCTCCCCATCTCACAGGTGGAGCCGGGCCTGAACCAGCCCCGCAAGCGCTTTGAGCCGGAGTCCCTGGCCGATCTGGCGGAGTCCATTCGAATCCACGGCATCATCCAGCCCCTCACCGTCCGCCGTCTGGCCTCCGGCTACTACCAGATCATCGCCGGGGAGCGCCGCTGGCGGGCTGCCAAGCAGGCCGGCCTGGACGAGGTCCCCGCCGTCATCATCGAGGCGGACGACCGCAAGGTCATGGAGCTGGGCCTGATCGAGAACCTCCAACGGGAGGATCTGAACCCCGCCGAGGAGGCCCGGGGCTTCCAGACCCTGATGGAGGAGTACGGCCTCACCCAGGAACAGGTGGCAGATCGGATGGGCAAATCCCGCCCGGCCATCGCCAACACCCTGCGTCTGCTGGCCCTGCCGGAGGATCTGCTCACTTTGGTGGAGGAGGGGACCCTCTCCGCCGGCCATGCCCGGGCCATCTTGGGCGCTCCCACCGCAGAACTCCAGCGGGAGGCCGCCAAGCAGGTGGTATCCCGGGGCCTCTCCGTCCGTCAGACCGAGCAGCTGGTGAAGCTCCTCCAGAAGCAGCCGGAGGAGACGCGTAAGGGCGGCTCCACAGACGAGATCGCCCTCTATCTGGGTGAACTGGAGAAGTCCCTCTCCGGCCAGCTGGGCCGGAAGGTCACCATCTCCCACCACGGAAAGAAGGGACGGGTCCAGCTGGAATACTATAACAATGAGGATCTGGAAGCCCTGCTGTCTCTGCTGAATACTCTGCACGGAGAGGGGGTAGAACACCTGTGAGCGATCCCAAGCATTCCTCCCCCGCCCCCAAGGGGCAGCCGGAGGAGAAGGCGGCTGAAAAGCCCCCCGCCTATATCCCCCCTCCCACTCAGGAAAAGCGGCAGCGCTCCGTGGTCCACTACATCGCCATCCTCTTTGCCGCCGCCTTTCTGCTGATGCTGATGACCTATCTCATGGACCGGCGGCAGAACGAGGAGGTGGTGGACAGTCTCAACCAGTCGGTGTCCGGTCTGCGGGAGTCCCTCTCCAATATGCAGTCTGTCCAGGACATCTATGAGGAAAATCAGTCTCTGCTTCAGGAGATCGACCGTCTGGAGGACCAGGTGGACGAACTGGAACGCCAGGACAGCGCCCATGCCGCAGAGTTGGAGCAGGCGGAGCAGACCCGTCAGGCCATGGACTGGTTCTGGCAGATCGACGAGGCATACGTCCTGGGCCGCTACTCCCTGTGCCGGGAGCTGATCCAGTCCCTGGAGGACAGCGGCCTGTCAGAGCGCCTCCCCCAGGAGAGCACCACCGACAACGGCCGCTTCTCCCCGGCGCTCCGCTATCAGGAGATCCGGGAGGCCCTGTACTGAGGCAGCTCCCCTGTTTCACGTGAAACAGAAGAGACAGCCGCCGCTCCCCTCCCCCGCGCTTCTCCCCCGATCCCGCTGACCCGTTATCGTATTTACTATATTTAAAGGAGTGTTCCGCTATGCTGGACATCAAATTCATCCGGGAGAACCCCGAAGTTGTCAAGGAGAACATCAAAAAGAAGTTCCAGGAGCAGAAGCTGCCTCTGGTGGACGAGGTCATCGCCCTGGACAGCGAGAACCGCGCCGTCATGGCCGAGGCCCAGGAGCTCCGCTCTTCCCGCAACACCCTGAGCAAGCAGGTGGGTATGCTCATGGGTCAGGCCAAGAAGGACCCCTCCAAGCTGGCGGAGGCCGAGGCGGCCAAGGCCAAGGTAAAGGCCAACGCCGACCGCCTCTCTGAGCTGGAGGCCAAGGAGGGCGAGCTGGCCCAGAAGATCCGCAAGATCATGCTCCAGATCCCCAACATCATCGATCCCTCCGTGCCCATCGGCCCCGATGACAGCTGCAACGTGGAGGTCCAGCGCTTTGGTGAGCCGGTGGTCCCCGACTTTGAGATCCCCTACCACACCCAGATCATGGAGTCCTTCAACGGCATCGACATGGACGCCGCAGGCCGTGTGTCCGGCAACGGCTTTTACTATCTCATGGGGGACATCGCCCGCATCCATGAGGGCGTACTGGCCTACGCCCGGGACTTTATGATCGGCAAGGGCTTCATCTTCTGCATCCCGCCCTTTATGATCCACGGCAACGTGGTGGAGGGCGTCATGTCCCAGACTGAGATGGACGCCATGATGTACAAGATCGAGGGCGAGGACCTGTACCTCATCGGCACCTCCGAGCACTCCATGATCGGCAAGTTCATCGACCAGATCATCCCGGAAGACAGCCTGCCCCAGACCCTCACCTCCTACTCCCCCTGCTTCCGGAAGGAGAAGGGCGCCCACGGCATTGAGGAGCGCGGCATCTACCGCATCCACCAGTTCGAGAAGCAGGAGATGATCGTGGTCTGCAAGCCAGAGGACTCCATGAAGTGGTATGAGCAGATGTGGCGGTACTCCGTGGAGCTGTTCCGCTCCCTGGACATTCCGGTGCGCCAGCTGGAGTGCTGCTCCGGCGATCTGGCCGACCTGAAGGTCAAGTCCTGCGACATTGAAGCCTGGTCCCCCCGCCAGAAGAAGTACTTCGAGGTCTGCTCCTGCTCCAATCTGGGCGACGCCCAGGCCCGCCGTCTGAAGATGCGTGTCAAGGGCAGCGATGGCAAGATGTATCTGCCCCACACCCTGAACAACACTGTGGTGGCTCCTCCCCGGATGCTCATCGCCTTCCTGGAGAACAACCTCCAGGCCGACGGCAGTGTGAAGATCCCCGCCGCCCTGCGTCCCTATGTGGGCGGTATGGAGGTCCTGGTCCCCAAGAAGTAAGTTCCAGACGGAGGGGGAGGGCGGCGCCTGCCCCCCTCCCCTCCCCTGCTATATTTCAGGACCTCAGCTTCCGTATTTATACGAAATACAATTTTTCTCTATAATAATACAAATTGTTTTACCGCTCTCCAGCCAACTGCGGATCTCCCGCACCAGGTCTGGGTCATTTTGCCCGCTCCAAAACGCTCCAAAACGGAAAACGCTCAAATCCCTTGAGCCCCAATGGGTTTGAGACGCTGCTTTTTCTGGAAAGGAGAGACGGCCCATGTCCGTCCAAAAACGGCGGGAGGAACTCACCACGCTGAACCTGCTCTTCTGCCTCATGGTCCTGTGGAGCCACTGCTCCGGGCACCCCATCACTGTGCTGGACCACAGCAGCTGGCAATACGGCCTGATGATCTCCCTTCAGCGCCTCACCTTTGTCTCTGTCTCCGGGTTCTTCTTTCTCAGCGGTGTGAAGCTCACCCTGAACAGCGCCAGCGCCCCCCCTCCCCCGCTGGGGCGGTACTGGGCCAAGCGGTGGAAGGGCATTTTCCTGCCCTATCTGCTGGCGGTAGCCGTCTACTATGTCTACTTCGTAAGCCACGGCTACTTCTCCTTCTCCCTGCGGGATCTGGCCGGGTACATGATTCGGGGCGATCTTTCCAGCCCCTTCTACTTCGTTATCGCCCTGGCGCAGTTCGTGCTGTTGCTCCCCCTGTTCCGGTGGCTGCCCCGCCGGTGGTCGCCTTCAGTCCTGCTCCCCATCTCCCTGGGGATCACCTGGCTCAGCGCCCTGTACTGCAATGAGATCCTGGGTCTTCTGATCCCAGGTGCGCACTTTTCCTACAACGACCGCCTGTTCACCACCTATTTGGTGTACTATGTAGGGGGCTGCTGCGCCGGGCAGAACTATCCGCGCTTTTTGGAACTGCTGGACCGGAACCGTCCCCTTCTGACTGCCTGCGCTTTGATCTTCGCCGGGGCCGACCTGTTTTTCAGTTGGAAATTCTTTGTGGGCGGACAGAGCGTACCCTTCCTGGAAATGATCCACACCTTGTACCAGCTCACCGCTATCCCCGCCCTGTATGCCCTGGTGGTGCGCCATCCGGTCACCCTGTCCCCCCTGGCCCGGCGGATGGACCGGGCCAGCTTTCTGGTCTATCTGTACCACTCCCTGGTCATCACCTGGTTCAATGACCTGGCCTGGCAGCTTGGGATCAGTCGGGTGTCCGTCCAGTTTCTGCTGCGGGTGGTCACTGTCTACACCCTTACCTTTTTGGGCGCTATGGCTTGGCAATGGATGCTCTCACGGGCGCGGCGTCCCATCCCTCTCAAAATATAAGATTCAGAGGATTTTACCATGAAAAAATTTATAGAAGAGTTTAAGGCCTTCGCCATGCGGGGCAATGTGCTGGATATGGCCGTGGGCGTGGTCATCGGCGGCGCCTTCGGCAAGATCACCACCTCCCTGGTCAACGACATCATCATGCCTGTGGTCTCACTGCTCACCAACGGCATCGACTTCTCCCAGTGGAAGCTGGTGCTCCAGCAGGCTGTGGTCACCGCCGCCGGTGAGGTGCAGACCCCCGAGGTCGCCATCAACTTCGGCAACCTGATCGCTGTGGTGCTGGACTTTCTCATCATTGCCTTTGTCATTTTCTGCATGATCAAGGCCATCAACAGGCTCCACCGCAAGGCGGAGGAGCCCGCACCGGAGCCCGCTCCCCCCGAGCCCAGCGCTGAGGAGAAACTGCTGACCGAGATCCGCGACCTGCTGAAGGAGGCGCACGATGCCCAAGGAACGACCTGACGAGACGCCTCAGGAGGAGAAGGGCTATACCCCCGCCTCTCCGGTGAAGCGTACTCTGGCCTGGATCGGCCTGGCCTATGCCCTGCTGTTCCTGGCGCTGACCACCTATTACTTCTACACCGGCTCCATGCTGGGGAACCTGGGCCCCCTGTTGGCTGTCCCCGGCCTGATCGGCCTGGGCGCTCTGTCTCTGGTCAGCTGGAGGACCACCGGACGGCCCAAAAAGGGGGCCGCCTGGCTGCTGGCCCTGCTGTGCTGGGCCGCCGCCCTGGTCTCTCTGCCCATGGGCCTTGTGGGCCTGCTGTCCAATTTCGGCGTAGTCTTTACCGTATAACCGCCTGGGAGGATCGGATATGGAACAACTCATTCGGAACGGCCTGGAGGCGATGGACCTCCTCCCCCAGACGCCTGACCGCGCTCCGGCGCAGCTGGCGGAGTATGGGCGGCTGCTGCTGGAAAAAAATCAGGTAATGAACCTCACCGCCATCACAGAGCCGGAGCGGGTGGCCCAGCTCCACATGCTGGACAGCGCCGCTCTGCTCAAGGGGGCGGACTTCCAGGACAAGACCCTCATCGACGTGGGCACCGGAGCCGGCTTTCCCGGCATTCCTCTGAAAATCCTGGTCCCATCCCTCCAGGTCACCCTGCTGGACAGCCTGAACAAGCGGGTGGACTGGCTGGGGCAGGTGTGCGCCCAGCTGGGTCTGGAGGGCATCCGGGCCATCCACGCCCGGGCGGAGGAGCAGGCCCTGGTCAAGGGCTTTCGGGACAGCTTCGACTTTGCCACCGCCCGCGCAGTGGCTGACCTGCGCCTGCTGTGTGAGCTGTGTCTGCCCTACGTCAAGGTGGGCGGGCTGTTCCTGGCCATGAAATCCACCGACAGCGCCCAGGAGCTGGAGGACGCCGCCCACTGCATCAAGCTGCTGGGCGGCCGGGTGGAGGAACCCTTTGATTACGCCATCCCCGGCGCCGGCGTCACCCACCGGGTCATCCCCATCCGAAAGGCGGCCCCCACCCTGAAGGGCTATCCCCGCCGGTGGGCCAAGATCCAGAAGGCTCCGCTGTAAGGGCGCGGTCTGTCCCATATCCGGCCCACACTTCAAATTCAATCACAAAATATACAGAAAATTCACACCATATTACAAAAAAACCATTGACGAACCCAAGATTTGTGATAGACTTATTTTGGTGAGATAGGAGGAATTCCATGGGAATTGTCATCGCCGTCACCTCTGGAAAGGGGGGGACGGGCAAGACCTCAGTCACCGGCGGGGTCGCCTCCTGTCTGGCCCGGCTGGGCAAGCGGGTGCTGTGCATCGACATGGACATCGGCCTGCGGAATCTGGACATCTCCCTGGGCCTCAGCGACCGGGCATTGATGGACTTCTCCGACGTGGCTGAGGGGCGCTGTCCCCTGGCACGGGCGGCAGTTACCCATCCGGATCTGCCCAACCTGTCCCTGCTGACCGCCCCCATGTCTCTGTCCCCCGATGTAACGGCCACCCGGATCCGGGCCCTGCTGCGCACCGCCCGGGACCGCTATGACTATATTATGATCGACTCCCCCGCCGGGCTGGGTCCCGGCTTCCAGCTGGCCGTCTGCGGCGCGGACCGCGCCCTGGTGGTGGCCACCAATGACGCCTCCTCCCTGCGGGACGCCCAGCGGACTGTGGAGGAGCTGTACCGGATCCGTCAGGTCCATCTGGTCATGAACCGCATCCAGCCCAGGCTGCTGCGGCAGCTGCGCACCACCATCGACGACGCCATGGACGCCGCCGGACTCCCTCTCATTGGGGTCATCCCGGAGGACCGCCGCGTCATCCTGGCCGCCAACCTGGGGCGTCCCCTGATCCTGGAGGGCCGCCAGGGCGCCGCCAACGCCTGTTTGAATATCGCCAAACGCCTGGAGGGCTACCGGGTCCCCGTCATGCGGATCCGGTAACGTTCAACTGCATAAAAGGAGGTAAACGCCGCCATGAATATTGCTATCATGTGTCACAACCGCAAGCAGGAGCTGATGGTCCAGTTCTGCACCGCGTACTGCGGACTGCTGTCCAAGCACACCCTATGCGCCACCAACGCCACCGGCCGAATGGTGGCGGAGGCCACCGGCCTGCCCGTCAATCTGTTCCTGTCCCACGAACACGGGGGAATCGAGCAGATCGGCCAGCGTATCATTTACAATGAGATCGATATGGTCCTCTTCTTCAACTATCCCCAGGATACCGACATGGATGACAGCGTCATGTATATCACCCGCCTGTGCGACCAGCACTCGGTCCCCATGGCCACCAATGTGGCCACCGCGGAAATGCTCATCCACGGCCTGGCCCGGGGCGATCTGGACTGGCGCATCGGCATGAATCCCAACCGGGTGCCCTTTGCCCTGTAAGGCCCGGCATTTTCCTTGACTTTATCTCAAAAGTGGGATAGCATAGCTTTGTTCACCGCCATGACGGCGCATGAGTAACCGGAACACCGCCGGACAGAGAAGGGCCCCACGGCTGAAAGGGCCCCGCGGCACAGGGACCGGCCAAGACAGCGCCAGCAGCGGGCCTGGAGACAGGCGCGGCCGCCCCGCCGCACCACGGGGATCAAAGGGAACAGCCCCGCTGTTCTGAAATTGGGTGGCACCACGAAGCGTTTTCAGGCGCTCTCGTCCCAATCCCGGGACGAGAGCGTCTACTTTTTTCAGAGAAAAAAGTAGACCAAAAAGCTTTATGCGAAGCTTCGCTTCGCCTCTGGAGATTTTATCCACCGGATGAAAGTGCCCAGCCCCCAGGCAGATCTCCCCAGCGCTTCTTTGTTTCCTTTCTGTGCGAGCAGAAAGGCACGCCCGCCCTTCCGCCCCGCAGGGCGGAACTCTTCCAGAAAGAACCCCCAAAGAAAGGATTTTGATACCCATGAGTAAAGTACAGCCCCGCACCCTGTCCGGCTTTATGGATCTGCTCCCCGCCCGGCAGGCCCAGTTTGACCGGATGGTGGAGATCCTCCGCCGTACCTACGGTCTCTACGGCTTCACCCCCCTGGACACCCCCCTCATCGAGGCCAGCGAGGTCCTGCTGGCCAAGGGCGGCGGTGAGACGGAGAAACAGATCTACCGCTTTATGAAGGGGGACACCGACCTGTCCCTCCGCTTCGATCTGACCGTGCCCCTGGCCAAGTATGTGGCCCAGAATTACGGCCACCTCACCTTCCCCTTCCGCCGCTTCCAGATCGGCAAGGTCTACCGGGGCGAGCGGGCCCAGCGGGGCCGCTTCCGGGAGTTCTATCAGGCGGACATCGACGTCATCGGGGACGGAAAGCTGGACATCTCCAACGAGGCGGAGATCCCCTCCATCATCTACAAGGCCTTCACCGCCTTGGGTCTGAAGCGCTTCCAGATCCGGGTCAACAACCGGAAGATCCTGAACGGCTTCTATTCCATGCTGGGGCTGACGGAGCAGTCCGGCGACGTGATGCGCACGGTGGACAAGCTGGACAAGATTGGCTCCGACAAGGTCCGTGAGCTGCTGATCGAGGGCGGCGTAGACGCCGGCAAGGCGGAGGAAATCCTGAAGTTCATCGCCATCACCGGCTCCAACCAGGAGGTGCTCACCGCTCTGGAGGGTTACCGTGGCCGCAGCGAGATGTTTGACGCCGGCCTGGACGAGCTGAACACCGTGGTGAAATATCTGGCCTCCTTCGGCGTGCCGGAGACCCATTTTGCCGTGGATCTGACCATCGCCCGCGGCCTGGATTACTACACCGGCACCGTCTATGAGACCACCATGCTGGACCATCCGGAGATCGGATCCATCTGCTCCGGCGGCCGTTATGATAACCTGGCGGAATATTATACCGATAAACAACTCCCCGGCGTTGGAATTTGGAGGACCAGGGCTACCTCAACGACGGCCTGAACACCGCCCCCGCCGACGTGCTCATCCTGCCCATGACCGACGACCTCTCCCCCGCCATCGCCCTGGCCACCCAGCTGCGGGAGGCCGGCATCCGCACCCAGATCCACGCCGAGCAGAAGAAGTTCAAGCAGAAGATCTCCTACGCCGATAAGCTGTCCATCCCCTACGCCGTGTTCCTGGGGGAGGACGAGATCTCCTCCGGCGTGTGCGCCGTGAAGGACCTGGCCACCGGTGAACAGGTGAAGCTCTCCCCCGCCGACGCCATCGCCCATATCCAGGCCGGGCTGGAGGCGCGAAACCAGGGTACGCCCATTCTGGACCGGGGGGAATAAGGCCGCCAGCTACCCCTATGGACACTCCCCTCCCCCGCCGGAAAACCATCAAACAATGAATGGCATCTGGCAGCGCGGTTACTATAAGCACATCCTCCGCAATCAGCAGGACTTCGACGAGGCCGCCGGGTATATTCAATACATCCCCAGTGGATGGACGAAACGGAGGACCGGACCATGAAAAAAACAATTCGACGCATTCTTCTGGTACTCCTCATCCTCCTGTTGGTATGGATCTTCTTTCCCCGACCATTCCAGTGGATCCTTCCCCAACGGATGGTAAGGTCCCCAGGAGAAGGCACAGAAATCCGGGCCGAGACAGAATTTACCGCTTCTCTCAGCTTTGGTATTGACCAAGACGTCCTGAATGCCTTTTATGATCTCCACCGTGAGATGGAGCGCGTCCGGTTCCTGGCCGATCCCCTCTCCCTCCTGCCCATCCTCTGCCAGCCCCAGGAGCCAGTCCAGGTGAAAATCGATTACTTCCAGGAGGGCTGTTCTTCCACCAGTAACTGTCGAACCACCCTGTTGTGGGACGGGGATACCCTTTGGGTAAACTGGCTGGGCAGTCACTACCTAGGCTACCGGCCCACCGATCCCGCCGGATTTGAGGCGGCCATCCAACGGCTGACTTTGGAATACGGCGGAACTGGAACCGTTACGTCGTAGGGGCGGCACACTGGGCCGCCCGCCCATCAGGTAAGGAAAAACTCCTTTGCAAGCTGTATCCCGGCCTGCACCCCGGCCTGAAAACTCACGTCCTCCCACCGGGCCGCCTCCTCCGCAGCCGCGTCCCATATTTCAATGGCTGCCTCCTCCCCAACCAACTGCTTCAATCTCTAGAACTGAGGATGTGGCGGGCTTACTCTAACAGCCTGAGAAGCCAGCTGCTGCGTATAAAAATCAAAGAGCAGCATCGCAATTTCTCCCATCATACGACCTCCTATATACGACTTTATAGTCATATCATACTATGACTAATTAGTCATGTCAAGGTGATTCTTATGGATCTTTCCCAGCGGCTTCTGTTCCTTCGTACTGAGCACAATATGACTCAGCAGCAGGTGGCAGACAAAATCCAAACCACACTTCGGCAGTATCAGCGGTTTGAAAAAGGAGAGCAAAAGCCGGGATTTGACAATCTGATCCGGCTGGCAGACTGCTTTCAAGTCTCTCTAGACTATTTGGCAGGACGCTCGGAAACCCGTGCTGTCTCTTCTTAATCAAACATATATCGTTATTGCCTCTATCAATATTACAAAACGGAGTTGATTTTATGGACAATCTGAAGAACTTCCGCCGCACCAACTACTGCGGCGAGCTGCGTCTGAGCGACGCGGGCAAGACCGTCTCCCTGTGCGGCTGGGTCCAGCGTCAGCGGGACCTAGGCGGCCTGATCTTTGTGGACCTGCGGGACCGCACCGGTCTGGTGCAGCTGTCCTTTGATGACAGCACCGCCAAGGACATCTTTGAAAAGGCCGCCACCCTGCGCTCTGAGTACGTCGTGGCCGCCACCGGTCTGGTGCGGGAGCGTGAGAGCAAGACCAACAAGATCGCCACTGGCGACATTGAGGTCTATGTCAGTGAACTGCGGCTGCTGGCCAAGGCTGAGACCCCTCCCTTTGAGATCGTGGAGAACTCCAAGGCCAACGACATGCTCCGCCTGAAGTACCGCTATCTGGACCTGCGCCGCCCGGATATGCAGCATGCCATCGCCACCCGCCACAAGGTGACCAAGGTGGCCCGGGACTATTTCGACGAGCAGGGCTTTTTGGAGATCGAGACCCCCATGCTGACCAAATCCACCCCCGAAGGCGCCCGGGACTATCTGGTCCCCTCCCGCGTCCATCCGGGCAAGTTCTATGCCCTGCCCCAGTCCCCCCAGCAGTACAAGCAGCTGCTGATGCTGTCCGGCTTTGACCGCTATATGCAGATCGCCCGCTGCTTCCGGGACGAGGATCTGCGGGCCGACCGCCAGCCTGAGTTCACCCAGATCGACCTGGAGATGTCCTTCGTCAACGAGGACGACGTGATGGAGATCCAGGAGGGCTTCCTGAAGCGGGTGTTCAAAGAGGTCCTGGACGTGGACGTACAGACCCCCTTCCTGCGGATGCCCTGGCGGGAAGCCATGGACCGCTTCGGCTCCGACAAGCCCGACCTGCGCTTCGGCTTTGAGATCAAGGACATCAGCGACATCGTGAAGGACTGCGGCTTCGGCGTGTTCTCCGGCCCTGTGGCCGAGGGCGGCTCCGTGCGGCTCATCAACGTGGACGGCCACGCCGCCGACTTCCCCCGGAAGAAGATCGACAAGCTGGCCGACTTCGTCAAGACCTATAAGGCCAAGGGTCTGGCCTGGACCCGCCTCCACGACGGCCAGGTGACCTCCTCCTATCAGAAGTTCCTCACTGAGGAGGAGAACCGCGCCATTCTGGAGCGCGCCAACGCCAAGGACGGCGACCTGGTGCTCATCGTGGGCGACGCCAAGGACGAGGTGGTCTTTGCCGCTCTGGGCGCCCTGCGGTGCGAGTGCGCCAAGCAGCTGGGCATTCTGGATCCCAGGGACTTCAAGTTCCTGTGGGTCACCGAGTTCCCCATGTTCGAGTTCTCTGAGGAGGAGAACCGCTATGTAGCCATGCACCACCCCTTCACCGCCCCCATGGACGAAGATCTGGATAAGCTGGAGACCGACAAGAAGAACTGCCGGGCCAAGGCCTATGACATCGTGCTCAACGGCACCGAGCTGGGCGGCGGCTCCATCCGAATCTCCGTCCCTGAGACTCAGGAGGCCATGTTCCGGGCCCTGGGCTTCACCAACGAGGACGCCCAGGAGCGCTTCGGCCACCTGATCAACGCCTTCAAGTTCGGCGCGCCTCCCCACGGCGGTCTGGCCTATGGCCTGGACCGGCTGTGTATGCTCATGGCCGGCGCTGAGTCCATCCGGGACGTCATCGCCTTCCCCAAGGTTCAGAACGCCTCCGAGCCCATGACCAGCTGCCCCGACTTCGTGGACGACAAGCAGTTGGACGAGCTGAATCTGAACGTCACCCGCCGAGAAGAGACTTCTGACGAAGAGTAAATTTCCCTGTCGGCCACGAAGGGGGCCCCATCACAGATGGGGCGCGTCTTTCGGCACGTACAAGCGTTTTGGCCGAAGGCCAAAACCTTGATGCCGGGGCAATTCATTTGCCCCGGGCAGATGAGATCATCGGGGTCCCCGCACGGCGCAAGCCGGGTGGGGCGGCCCATGCCGCCTAAAATGCCGAGGCGCTGTTCTGTCATTTTACTTTCTCCATGCACGAGGCATACCAGCCCACGTAGCGGTGCTGGCCCCGGAGGATGCGCAGCTTGTGCATCAGGCCGTTGTCCGGCCGGTAGAACAGGGGGTTGACCGCGGCATTGGCCCGCTCCAGGGCGCGCATCTCCTGGTGGTACCGGGGATTGACGTAGTCGTAGGCCACCTTGGGGGGGATGACCCACCACAGATGGCGGTTTTGGGTCACGGTCAGGGCGCAGGGCTTGTGCTCGATGACATCCTCCACCAGGTACTTGGCCAGGTTGTACCCCGCGCCGGTGACGTAGTAGTTGCTCCGGCCCTGGCGGCAGTTGATCTCAAAGGCCTTGAACTTGCCGTCCCGCTGGTCGTACTTGATGTCGAAGTTGGAGAAGCCCACAAAGCCGATGGCCTCCAGGAAGCCCCGCAGCTTTTCGCACAGCTCCGGCTCGGGTTCGGTGATGATCACCGCGTGGTTGCCGATGGCGTGGCCGGTGTGCTCCTCCAGCAGGACGTGGCCCACGCACATGAGCCGCACCTTCCCGTCGGCGCCGGAGTAGTTGGTCACCACCCGCATAAAGCTGTCGTCCCCGGGGATGAAGTCCTGGAGGATCAGCGCGTCCTCATACCCCGCCCCGTAGATCTGGTCGATGACCGCGTCCACCTCCGCCCGGGTCTGGAGGATGTAGGCCTTCTTCTGGGTGGGGAAGGGATGCTTCCAGTAGGTGTCCGACTCGGCGGGCTTGACCACGAAGGGGCCGTCAAAGGGCAGCTCGAACGCGTGGCCCATGCCCTTGTGGTACACCACCGTGGCCGGGTGGTCGATGCCGTACCGGTCGCACAGCTCGTAGAACTTCTCCTTGTGGATCAGCGTCTCCAGCATGTCCAGGCTCACATAGGGGGCGATGACGTTTTCCGGGTAGCGGGGCAGATTGGCGGAGATGGCGTTGAGGTAGTTGTCCCCGCAGCCCAGCACCAGAATTTTCTTGTCGGGAAACTCACGGGCCACCTCGGTGACGTTCTCCAGCACCTTGTCCACCCGGTCGTTGTGCTCCCGCACCCGGTAGTCGATGATCCTGCTCCCCGCGCACACGCTGGCGGGGAACATACCGTAGACGATGGTCTTTACGCCGTAGGCCTCGTGAAAGGCCCGGGCCATGCTGTACACGTTGATGTCTGCCCCCAGCAGCAGGGGGACAAAGGGCTGTTGACTCATGTCGAATTACTTCCTTTTAACAAAAATGGATCAGCTCCCGCCCATGGGCCGCACGTCGGCGGGATAGGCGGCGGCCAGCTCCTCGGCCTGCTCCGCGCTCAGGCGCAGCTCCCGCCGGAGCCGCTCGCCCCCGGCGAAGCACTCGGAGAGCAGGCGGCCCAGGCCGCTGTCCTCCCGCATGTTCTCTATCTTAGTCATATTCCATTCTCCTTAAACCGGGCGGGCGGATGATATCCGCCCCTACGGCCTCGCAGAGTTTCCGCCCGCCAGGGCGGAAATCAATTCAAAATTCGTCTTTCCGGGAATTTACTGCGTAGCCGTTGGCGGCTTTGCCGCCCTACGGATACGGCGTACCCCTTGCGGGTGCTTCCCGGAAAGACACCCCGACCCGCGCCACGGGGCGCGAAACCGGGGGTATCGAGCCAAGTCGCCGGCGTTTTCGCCGGCACGCAGGCTCGTATCTAGGGGTCGGAAGCGCCGGTGGCGCTTCCGATGAAGTCCAGACGGAGTCTCCTCAGACGCCATTGGATGCCCCCTAGACGATTGCGATCATCGCCGCCTGGCTCCCCCGCTCCCCGTGGGTGTAACGGTGGGACCAGTACTTCTCCGGCAGGCAGCAGGTACAGTCGGCGGAGACAGCGATGTGTTCGGGGGCCAGCCCGGCGCTCTCCAGCCGCTTGGCGTTGAGGCCCTTGAGATCCACGTGGAACTTGCCGGTGGGCAGCACCTCGATGGAGGACAGGGCGGCGGCCCCCATGGCCTCGGTCATGGCGTTGGGCACGTCCTCGTGGGTCTCGAAGCAGCACTTGGAGATGCCGGGGCCGACGGCGGCCAGGATGTCCAGCCGGTCGCAGCCGTAGCAGTCCACCATGCGTTCCACCGCCTTGGCGGCAATGCCCAGGGCGGTGCCCCGCCAGCCGGCGTGGACCGCCCCCACCACCCGGCGCACCGGGTCGTAGAGCAGGATGGGCAGGCAGTCGGCGGAGTAGACCGCCAGCGTCACACCGGGGATGTCGGTGACAAGGCCATCCGCCTGCCAGGGCTCCGGCTCGTCCAGGCCGATGCCCAGATCCGCCGCGGTGACGGTGCGCACCGTGTCACCGTGAACCTGGCTGGCGCAGACAATGTTCCCCATGTCTGCCCCAATGGCGGCGCAGAAGCGGCGGTAGTTCTCCCGCACCCGGTCGGGGGCGTCGCCCCGGTTCATGCCCAGGTTGAGGGTAGCGTAGATCCCCTCCGATACCCCGCCCAGGCGGGTGGAGAAGCCGTGTGCCACACCACCGGCGGCCTCAAAGCCGTCGGCGGTGAGATACACCAGGCCATTTTTGTTGTGCTCGATGATATTCATGGATTTCCTCCATCTGGAAATCGAAATCGGTTTTTCCGGAAACTCGCGTTTCGAAAAACACCTCGCCCCGCGCTGCGGGCACGAAGCCGGGGGTATCAAACCCGCTGTGCCGCAAAGCGGCACGGCGGTTTTGTATCTAGGGGCCGGAGGCGCTTCCAGTCAAACGCCAGCGAAGCCACATTCCGCTTTTGGATACCCCCTAGACTGCTTTTACTCGTCCTCGTGCATGCCGCAACACTTCTTGTACTTCTTGCCGCTGCCGCAGGGGCAGGGGTCGTTGCGGCCCACCTTCTGGCCCTTCTTGACGGGCTGCTTCTTAACGGTGCCGTCGCTGCCCGCGCTCTCGCCTGTGACCTTGGCCACCCGCTCCCGCTTGACGGTGGTGGCGCCCACCTGGACCCGGGCCAGGAAGATACGGCGGATGGTCTCGGCCTGGATGGCGGCGATCATGCTCTCAAACATCTCGTAGCCTTCCTTTTTATAGGCCACCACCGGGTCGTTCTGGCCGTAAGCCCGCAGGCCAATGCCCTGGCGCAGCTCCTGCATGGCGTCGATATTGTCCATCCAGTACTCGTCCACCACCCGGAGCATCATCACCCGCTCCAGCTCGCGCATGAGGGGCTCGCCCAGCTCGGCCTCCTTGCGGGCATAGATGTCGCTGGCCCGCTCCTGGAGCAGGTCGGTGAGGGCCTGGGCGTCGTACTGCTGGAGCTCCTCGTCGGTAAACTTGAACTCGTCGGGCCGCAGGAACAGACCGCGGAACTGGGCGCACACCTCCCGCCAGTTCTCGGCGTCCATGTGCTTGAGCTCGCCCATGTGGGCCTGCACCTCGGTGGAAATCACGGTGGAGAGCATGGCCTGAACGGACTCCTTCAGGTTCTCCCCGTCCAGCACCTTGCGGCGCTGCTCGTAGATGACCTTACGCTGGGTGTTCATCACGTCGTCATACTCCAGCACGGTCTTGCGGGTCTGGAAGTTGCGGGACTCCACCTGCTTCTGGGCGTTCTCAATGGCGTTGGAGAGGATCTTCGCGTCGATGGGGGTGTCCTCGTCCACGCCCAGCTTCTCCATCATGCCCATGACCCGCTCGGAGCCGAACAGGCGCATGATGTCGTCCTCCAGGGACAGGTAGAAGCGGCTCTCGC
>ERZ1106915.1636-NODE-1636-length-17075-cov-2.666569_pt1 | contig 17075 bp, 18 predicted proteins | sample MGYA00403653_ERZ1106915 | MGnify/ENA primary metagenome ERZ1106915 (study PRJEB35170, sample SAMEA104062404) | human gut metagenome | biome: human gut; feature: human-associated habitat; material: faeces | place: Denmark | collected 2012-06-06 ... | reverse complement strand
CTTATCTGTTTCAATTTCCACCGGAGTTTTTAAAACATACTGGTAGGACGCAATCATATTGTCGACAATTTCATTCTGATAATGACTTAACAGAGGCGACATCATCATTCCAAACAATAGAAGAATATTGGCAAAGATAATTCCGATAAATAAGGTCAGATATGCCGGCATATTCTGCAGAATAATCCGGAGACGGCATCTCTGGAGAAATGGAAATGCAGGAAGCTTTACTGCCTTTTTATTGCTGGATCGTTTTAAATCTTTCCGTAAAAATTGCAATGGTGATAAGGTTAATTTGCGGTAAATCATCACAACATTAATCAATATCATAATGACCAGTGGAACAATGGTTGTAAGTAAAAATGCCTCTGCATTCCATCTGGTTTCATACGTCGGAAGACTGTAGCTGCCGTAATACATTCCTGCACAGATTTCCTTGAATACAGTATAACCGAGAATATTTCCAATGATTGCCGCGATTAAAGTGACCAGTACCGGTATGGAGATATAATGGCTTAACAGTTCTCCCCTGGAATACCCGGAGGCACGCAGTGTTCCGATGACTGCCGCTTCTTTGGTAATGGTATTTGATGTTGTAATTGCAAATACAAATGCCATGATAGCAATCAATATATACAGCAGTACAATCATCATGGATTTGTCACTTCCCATATCATCTCCGGTAAAATGAATGGCCTGATTCAGATATGCCGGCACAAAGTTCTGAATCTGTGTATTCTGTGCCAGCACCTTCATGAAATCTTCTGCCATTTTCTTTGCTTCAATATCATCTTCCGGTTTTTCATTATAGGTCCATGCGTAACTGTAATGCAGATGTACATCCCCAAATGTTTCAAATCCTTCTTCTGTCATAATGGCGACGGAAAATTTGACCGCATCAAACATCATATCGCCGTTATCAGAAAATAATGCACTATAGTCGGACAATGCTACCAGACCGGTTACTTTTAATTCTTTTCCACTGGTTTCAATCGTATCTCCCACTTTCACTTTATTATTGTCAGCATACATTCTGTCAATGGCGATTTCATTCGCCTTTTCCGGCCATTCGCCTTTCATCAGGCAGACCCGATCGACATCTTTCCGCTCCGGGAAGATCCGGATAGTGCTGTCAATATCGCCATCCCTGTCGCAGTCCGTATCTTCTTCCACATAATAATTGGCATATATTTTCACCTTTTCCTGCTCCAGTACGTCAATCGTGCTTTCGTCTAATTCTTCTGCCGTTTCAAATTTACCGTCTTCGATATTATATTTTTCAAAACTTTCATCATATGCCTTCAGCATACTGTCATCTGCCACAAGAAATCCCGATACAAATCCGATCGTTCCTATCATAAATAAGAAAATCACCAGATATTTTCCAAAATCTCCGATAAATTCTCTTGGCAGACGTTTCTTTAATGGATTCTTCATATCTTCACCACCTTACCATTCCAGATCCTTCGCCGGAATCTTTGTTTCATTGAGATAATCTTTCCGTATCTGTCCGTCACGCAGCTTTACTACACGATCTGCCATGTTTCTGATCGCATCATTATGTGTAACCATAATTACGGTATTTCCATATTTCCGGTTTACATCTTCGATCAGTTTCAGAATTTCCTTCGATGTATTGTAATCAAGTGCTCCGGTCGGCTCATCACAGAGCAGAATATCCGGATTCTTTACGATCGCCCTTCCGATCGCAGTACGCTGCTGCTGTCCTCCGGAGATCTGGTTTGGCAGTTTATTCCAATGCTCTGCTAATCCCAGTGTATTTAGCAGTTCCTCGATATCAAGCGGATGATCGCTCAGATATGCACCTACCTCAATATTCTCTCTGACATTCAGATTTGGAATCAGGTTATACATTTGAAAAACATAACCGAGATGTTTTCTCCTGTACTGCGTCAATGTCTTTTCGTTCATGTCTTCCAACATTTCTCCGTTGATACAGATCTGTCCGCTGTCCGCTCCGTCAATTCCTCCTATAATATTTAATAAGGTGGATTTTCCCGAACCGGATGGTCCTAATAATACGCAGATTTCTCCTTTTTCCACCGCGAAATCAATTCCTTTCAGAACCTCTGTCCGGTTTTGATCTGTTCCAAAACTTTTCCTTAATCCTTTTATTTCCAAAAACATAAAATCCCTCCTCGTTGTTGTTCCTATTTTTTAGTTAGTTGTATCTAACCGTTTCTATTATACTCCTGATACACCAAAAAAGAAACAGTGTTTATTGAAAAAGACTCTCAATAAACACTGTTCCGCTTGATATGTTATTATTTTATTCCTAAACTGCTGCCAGTTTCTTTCCAAGTTCCTCGCATGCTGCGATTCCCTCGTCATCCGGCTCAAGATTGCAGATAAGTCCTTCACCGCCTACAACAGTTGCTCCTGCTCCTGTCATACGTTCTGACCAATCTCTCATCCACTGTCCGTCACCCCAGTCATAAGAACCGAATAACGCAACCGTCTTTCCGGATACAAATCCTTCTACTGACTCTACGAATGGCTCCATCTCTGATTCTTCCAGAACTTCATCTCCCATTGCCGGGCAACCCATTGCAAATGCGGATGCATTCTTTAAATCATCCAGTGATGCTGCTCCTACTTCTACAAGTTCTGCTTCCTTGCCTGCTGCTTCGATTCCTCTTGCAACTGCTTCTGCCTGTGTATTTCCTGTCTGTGACCAATAAACTACCTGAATTTTGCTCATTTTAAACCTCCTATATAACAGCTTTCTGCTGCCATTCCTGTTGATAAATATCTATAATATCTTCCATAAATACTCCGCATGCAAGTAATTGTACCTGTGTACTTCTTGCCGTTTCATATTTATGAAATAATTTTAGCTTTTCCTGAAGATTTCCATATACTTTCCAGTATCCGGAGTACAGAAAATCTCTGCCTTCTTTTTCGATAAATCCTTCCACATCCACCGGCGGATAGCCGAGGACAAGTCCGATCTCATGCGGAAATCCGCGCTTTCCGTTCATATGATCCTGATAAGCATCCGCGATCCTGTTCAAAGTTTCTTCCAGATCCGGATTTTCATACCCGAAAGATGTCATCAGTTTTTTTACATCTTCGCGCTCCAGGTATGCCGCAAGCATTCCCGGACGATATAAAAGGATGGACAATCTTCCCTGAAATTCGTAGAGCACTCTGCAGCAGACCGGTGATCCTTCAAAGATCCGGAGCACTTCCTCTTTCTGATCTGAGCGCACATTCAGGAGATTTGATAATTTGATCCCTGTGAGAAGCGGCGCGCACTGCAAAACAACCTGCTTCTTCGTTCCGTTCACCGGGAGCTTCTGTACTGCCCCGAAGATCTCTTCGCTCATGCGTATACCGCCTTTCTGAACATCACGCGCTATGCTTTTCGAGGATTTCAGCCAGTGCTGTTCCGCTGCTCGTATGACAGCGGACGATATCGGTACGGTCCTCATCCACCTCGTCCAGTACGCAGCGTACCATCTTGTGGGATACCGTATTTGTAAACAGGATCAGAAGATCCGGTCTTCCGATCAGCTTATCGAGTCCTGTCTTCATCTGGGTAAAAACTTTCGCTTTATATTTATGATTTTCACAAATTTCTTTATACTGTCTGACCATACGGTCATGTCCGCCGATAATAACAACGCTCATGTAATATTCCTCCTTTGCCTAAAGGTTAGCTACGTCTAACTGATGATATAAGGTTAGCATAAACTAACCTTAATGTCAATATCTGCTATTGAGAGTTTTTCTCATTAGTTAGTTTTAGCTAACCGTATGCTCCTATCGCATTTATCCCGCCACGCGAAATGGCAGCGAACAGCCCGATCACTCATGCTGCCGATCCGGACTTTTCGGTTCAAAAATCTTTATAGATTTTCAAAAACAAGTGGAATTAACTTTGACTCAGTCCATATCTTGTGTTATAGTAGAAGGACGAATTATAACTGTTCAACAGGTCTGCACTCGTTACAGTACACGGGCACTCCATGCCCGTGAAAAGGCAACCTTGCACACACGTTATGCTGACTGTGATAAGACATGAACAGGAAGATAAAAATCCTGTAAGCTTCGTTTAACTGACTGACACCTGCAGACGCAGCTCTGTTTAATCGGGAGATTTCCGGCACAAAGCTGCATGATGTTCCAATATATGGGGGTAATTATTTGAAAATCCAGGAATCCGCTGAAAACTATCTTGAGACAATTTTAATGTTAAGTGAAAAACAGCCGTATGTGCGTTCTATCGATATCGCGACCGAGCTCGGCTTCTCGAAACCAAGCGTCAGTGTCGCAATGAAAAATCTCCGGGTCAACAATCTGATCCTGGTAAATGACGAGGGACACATTACACTGACCGACGAAGGCCGCCGGATCGCCGAGACGATCTATGAGCGCCACACGGCCCTCTCCAAATGGCTGATGGACCTCGGAGTCAGTGAAAAGACAGCTCTCGAGGACGCGTGCCGTATCGAGCACGATATCAGTGCTGAGAGCTTTGCGGCGATCAAGGAACATATTAAGAAATATTCTTCTGAAGCGAAGAATTGAGTAATGTAAAACTTCTCTCGAAAGTTCCATTTTCATTATGAACGTCCTTAAAAATGTCTGAAATGCAATTCAACAAAAAAACGCAGCGATCACAGACTCCAATAAGTCCATGATCCTGCGCTTTTTATTGCCGCGCGCGATTTCCCGCACACTTTTCTTTTTATTGCTCCTCAGTCCTTATAAGCGAATCCCGCAAAGGACAGCTCGCATCCGCCTGCCACGCGGCGGAAAATATTTACAACCGTACTCATCACATCGATAAACACATTGTCCTTCGTCTCAACTCTGACCCGGCTGCAGTCATCAATGATCTCGGCATCCCGGATATCCGGAAGTTCCAGGACTTCCCGCATGATCTCCGATGCCTCCTGCTCCGAAATCTTCTTTGAAAGCTGATAAAATCTTCCCATGATCTGCTCCATTTCCCTCCCGCAGGAGTTGCGTTAAAAGCGGCCGTTCCCATCGGAAGTTTTTCATGTGATCCGGGTGGATCGCGAGCCGTTTGTTAGGTGCTGCTAACTATTTTTATCATACACCTTTTTGCAGAAAATGGAAGATTCTTATTGAGAACTTTTCTCATTTAAGTAAATTATCATTTATGACATGCAATTTTTTTACACACACACTATGGCGACATTTTACCGATATTTTGCATTTCAGATCCGTAGAATATCTGAACACAGGGCTTTTCCTGCCATGACTTTTCCAGAATCTTTATAGTGCAGTACTATTTCACCCACACACCACTTGCATTGACCTTATATCCATCCGGAGTTGTCGTATTCGTCAGCATATATCCGTCAGAGCCCATATAGTACCAGAGTCCGCTCACCGGCGACTGGAACCAGGCATTTGTGAGATATCCGCCGGACTTTTTGTCCACCCACCAGCCTTTGGAATTGCTCTTCCACTGGTAGAGAGCACCTTTGCTGTAGAGGTACATATTGGAGAGCACACCTGACGCGCAGACATTATTGATCACAAATCTCTGTCTCCATGTCTTTCCGTCGGAATCCTTCGCCTGGATTTCAAAGACACCGGCCTGTCCTGTGTAGGAGGACTTTCCTTCCGACTTTCTCGCGTTCCAGTCCAGTGTATACTGGAGAGTACCGCCTTTCTTTACCGTTCCGAGAGACGCGCTGAAATCCCGGATCGGATTTCCCATCCCATCATATGCCCTTACCGTATAAGTCGCACTCGCTGCCGCCTCCGTAAACGTCACGACGGTTCCTCTCTTTACGATCGGCGCATCCTCCGTCTCTTTCTTTCCCGATGTATTTGTCACAGTCACATTCGTCGTCCCCACATAGGAACTGTCCGCGCTCTCAACTCTCCAGGTAAATCCGGCAAACGCCGTGATCTGGAATGCTGCCGCGAAGATGCATGCGAAGATAGCTGTTTTGATCGATTTTTGCATAGCAATCCACCTCACTTAAATTTAGCACTCATCTCATTATAGCTTATCTCCGAACGAAATGCAACTTGACGAGCCTTACGCTTCTCTTATGAAAAAGTGGCAAAATGGGGGGGCGGAAGGAAATGACATGAGAAAATATTCTTTGAATCTTGAAACCACTTTCGTCGGGAGTTTGACACTTGTCTAAACTCCCGTTCTGTCAGATTTTTTATTTCATTTTATCGTATTTTCCAAACTTTACCAGTCAATCATAACATACTTTCCTTTTCGCTTCATGTTCGCAGGTTTCCCCATAAAATCCTGCAAAATGCCCTTTCTCCCGCCCTTTCACATTGACATCCCCTCTCAGTATGCGATATAATTCTTATTAGCTATCTTCAAAGATTTTAAAGGGCAAAATCATCATTTTTTTGCCCCCAGACATCTTTTAAACGCTTACTTGAGGGGGTATATTAAGTTTATGAATGGTGCAGAAGCTATGGTAAAATGCCTCGAGGAAGAGGGGATCACCAGGATCTTCGGATATCCGGGAGTTGCGATTTCTCCTTTTTATGAGGCCTTATATAATGCCGGTACGATCGAGCACGTTCTCGTCCGCCAGGAACAGGCTGCCGGACACGCCGCAAGCGGCTACGCACGTATCTCCAGAAAGGCTGCTGTCTGTGTAACTTCTTCCGGTCCAGGTGCGACAAACCTGATCACAGCTCTCGCGACTGCCTACGCCGACAGTATTCCGCTGATCGCGATCACCGGTCAGGTAAATTCGAACCTTTTAGGCCGTGATGTGTTCCAGGAAGCCGATATGCGCGGCTCCACAGAATCCTTTGTAAAATACAGCTACCTTGTAAAAAGCGCCGATGATATTCCGCGTATCTTCAAGGAGGCTTTCTATATCGCTTCCACAGGAAGAAAAGGTCCGGTCCTCATCGACATCCCGTGTGATGTCCAGATGGACCTCTTAAAGAAATCCTTCGACTATACGTCCGAGGTCAATATCCGCGGATACAAGCCGAGCACAAAGGGAAACAACCCGCAGATGCATAAAGTAGTCGCAGCGATCAACAAGGCGAAAAAGCCGTTGATCTGTGCCGGCGGCGGCGTGATCCTCGGAAATGGTGAGGAATGTGTCCGCCAGTTCTGCGAGAAAAACAATATCCCGCTTGTCACAACGATGATGGGGATCGGCGTCATGCCGAAGAACCACCCGCTCTACTTCGGTATGCTCGGAAACAACGGAAAACCTTACGCAAACCGCGCGGTCGCAAACAGTGACCTTCTGATCATCGCGGGCGCAAGGATCGCAGACCGCGCCGTTCCGAAGCCGGAAAACCTGGAACAGCAGGTCAACATCATCCACATCGATATCGATACCGCTGAGATCGGCAAAAACCTTGGACCGACGATCCCACTGGTCGGCGATATCAAGAATATTTTCGACCGCCTCCTGCAGGAGAATATCTCCATCGACACGACACAGTGGATCGAGACACTCCACGATATCAAGAAGAGCACCGTTGACCACCGTGTTTTCAGTGACAAGCTCGTAAATCCGATGCTCTTAGTCCAGCATCTCTCCGAGAAAATGGATGATGACGCGATCTATGTTGCCGATGTCGGACAGAACCAGCTCTGGTCCGCCGACAACTATGTGATGAAAAACGGCCGTTTCCTCACGAGCGGCGGTATGGGAACTATGGGCTACTCGATCCCGGCTGGAATCGGAGCGAAGATGTGTACTCCGGACAAGCAGGTCGTCGTTGTCTGCGGTGACGGTTCCTTCCAGATGTCCATGTACGAGCTTGGAACCATCGCAGTAAACAAGGTCCCGATAAAGATCCTTGTCATGAGAAACCACTATCTCGGTCTCGTCCGTGAGCATCAGGAAAAGACTTACGAGGAACATTATTTCGGTGTCCAGCTCTACGATTATCCGAAATATGCCGAAATCGCCGCTGCCTACGATATGGAATATTTCCACTGCGACAGCAACGAAACTCTTGACGCGGAGCTCGACCGTTTCCTCGCCTGCGACAAAGCATGCCTCATGGTCTGCGAAGTCGACAGCCACAATAATACGAAATAAGGAGAACGCAAGATGAAAGGTATTTTTTCTGTACTTGTAGAAAATAAAGACGGTGTTCTCTCCCAGATATCCGGTCTCTTTGCGAGAAGAGGCTTCAACATCGACAGCCTTGCCGTAGGTGAGACCGAACGCCACGATATTTCCAGCATGACGATCGTCTCCACCGGCGACCAGCGCACGGTCGATCAGATCGAGAAACACTTAAACAAAAAGCTTGACGTGATCAAGGTGCGCCGCCTTGAAGAGAACCGCAGCGTCCTTCTCGAGATGATGCTCATCAAGGTCTCCTACTCTGCGGCAAACCGCAGTTCCCTGATCGAGCTCTGCAGCGTCATGGGTGCAAAGATCGTCCACGTCTCCCCGAAGAGCATGGTCATTGAGTTCCATGCCGCTCCGGATGTGATCACGGACTTTATCGAGCTTGTGAGAAGCTTCGGGATCCTGGAGCTCCAGAGGACTGGAACGATCTGTATGTCAAAAGACTGATTCCCCATTATCGCGACAGCCGTCAGGGTCTCGCGCAGGCGCGGATTTTGGCTCGTTGTTCACGTAAATCAAAAAATGTCATGAACGGAAGCTTTTTACTCAATGCTTTCTTTCATGACATTTTTTATAGCTCTTCAGCTGATTGCTGCAAACAGTGATACCGCTATTTATAACTTTCTGACGATACCGGATATTTTCGATGCCAACATCCGAATGCAGCTGTCAATGACAGATCCGTAAGTCCCTTTTAGCTGCGCTCTGCCATAAATTTATCCACTTCTTCATATGTAGGGATGCTCGGCGCCGCTCCACTCCTGCTGACCGCGATCGCGCTTGCCGCACTCGCCGTTTTTAGGATTTCCGGGATCTCTTTTCCTTTTGTGAGTCCCGAAAGGAAATATCCACAGAACGTATCCCCTGCCGCGGTCGTATCCACTGCTTTTACCTTATAGATTTCCTGTTTAAAGCACCGGGTTTCATCAAAATACCAGGAACCTTTTTCTCCCAACGTCAGGACAAAAGCTGCTTTCGGATATTTTTCCTTTAATTTTCCCATGATCGTTTCCGGCTCTTCACTCTCTGCACCGGAAATTTCTTTCCCCTCGATCTCGTTGAGAATAAAATAATCGATAAGATCCATCGGGATCGTCTTCAGATTCTCATTGATTGGTGATGGATTCAGGGCAATCTTTGCCCCGGCTTTCTTCGCCTGCTCCACGGCATATCCCACATTGGAGATCTCATTCTGGAGAAGGACGATATCTCCTTCACTGATTTCCCTTAGAGCATCGTCGATCATGCCCATTGAGACAGCATCATTTGCTCCCCCGCAGATAATGATATTGTTCTGCCCGTTTTTGTCCACCTGGATCACGGCATGACCGCTTGCTCCTGAAAGAATCTTCGTTTTTCCTGTATGAACTCCGGAAATTCTAAGAATTTCCAGAAGCATTCCTCCGTCAGATCCCACAGCACCTGCATGGTGTACCTCCGCTCCGGAACGCGCAGCGGCGATCGACTGATTCAATCCCTTACCTCCGCAGGCCTCAGAATATGTATGCACTTTGATCGTCTCCCCCGGCTGGACAAAATGTTCCACACCGTAAATCCGATCGATGTTCAAAGAACCGATATTGATAATTTTCATAACATTCTCCCCGGGATCTCCCGAAAACTCTTTTGTCAAAAATCCCCCAGAATCGCTTCCGGGGGATTTTATCTTTTCATTTATAATGATACAGATTTTCGTTCTGCGTCAGTCAGGTCCTATTTGTAACCTTTCTCATGAAGAGCAGCCTGTGCAGCAGCAAGTCTTGCGATCGGTACACGGAACGGTGAGCAGCTTACGTAGTTTAAGCCAACCTTGTGGCAGAACTCTACGGAAGACGGATCTCCGCCGTGCTCGCCGCAGATACCGCACTTTAACTCCGGACGTGTTGCGCGTCCTTCTTTAACAGCGAGTTCTACGAGACGGCCAACACCAGTCTGGTCAAGTCTTGCGAACGGATCAGACTCGTAAATCTTTGCTTTGTAGTAAGAATCAAGGAACTTACCGGCATCATCACGGGAGAAGCCGAATGTCATCTGTGTCAGGTCGTTTGTACCGAAGGAGAAGAACTCAGCTTCCTCAGCGATCTGGCCTGCAGTAAGAGCTGCACGCGGGATCTCGATCATTGTACCGATGTGGTACTGCATATCGGAGCCTTTCTCTTTCTTAACCTGCTCAGCAACTTCAACAACGATATCTTTCACGAATTTGAGCTCTTTCTTCTCGCCAACGAGCGGGATCATGATCTCCGGAATGATATCATATCCATCTTCTTCTTTTACTTCGATCGCTGCTTCCATGATCGCACGTGTCTGCATCTTTGCAAGCTCCGGATAGGTAACTGCAAGACGGCATCCACGATGACCCATCATCGGGTTGAACTCATGAAGCTCATCGCATTTCTTCTTGATCTCGTCAACAGTCTTGCCCATATCTTTTGCAAGCTCTGCCATCTCTTCCTCTGTCTTAGGAGTGAACTCATGCAGCGGCGGATCTAAGTAGCGGACTGTCATTGGTCTGCCCTCGAGTGCCTTGTACATAGCCTTGAAATCGCTCTTCTGGTACGGAAGGAGTTTGCTTAATGCTTCCTCTCTTGCCTCTACAGTATCGGAAACGATCATTCTTCTTAAGTTGTGGATTCTCTCCGGATCAAAGAACATATGCTCAGTACGGCAAAGACCGATGCCCTCTGCACCAAGTTTTACAGCGTTCTTTGTATCAGCCGGTGTATCAGCGTTTGTGCGGACGCCAAGTTTTCTGAAGGAGTCAGCCCAATCCATGATTCTCTTGAAGTTTCCGCCTACGGATGCTTCCTGAGTCTTGATATCGCCGTTGTAGATCTTACCTGTTGTACCATCTAAGGAGATGTAGTCTCCCTCGTGGAAGGTATGTCCGCCGAGTGTGAATTCTTTCTTCTCCTCGTCGATCTTGATCTCGCCGCAACCGGATACACAGCAGGTACCCATACCACGGGCAACAACAGCTGCGTGGGATGTCATACCGCCGCGGACTGTTAAGATACCCTGTGCAGCGTGCATTCCCTCGATATCCTCCGGGGATGTCTCAAGACGAACCAAGATCACTCTCTCGCCCTTGCCGCCGATACCAGCTGCCTTCGCGTCATCTGCTGTGAAGCAAACTTTACCAGCTGCAGCACCCGGGGAAGCCGGAAGAGCCTGTCCGATCACTTCGCCTGCCTTTAATGCAGCCGGATCGAAGGTCGGATGTAATAACTGATCAAGGGATTTCGCTTCGATTCTGCAAACAGCTTCCTCAGGAGTGATCTGTCCCTCATCTACTAAATCGCATGCGATCTGGATTGCAGCCGGAGCAGTTCTCTTACCGTTACGTGTCTGTAAGAAGTAGAGCTTGCCTTCCTCGATCGTGAACTCCATATCCTGCATGTCGTGGAAATGGTTCTCAAGCTTCATAGCCAGTTCCATGAACTGTTTGTAGCACTCCGGAAGATCTTTCTCAAGCTGAGTGATCGGCTGCGGTGTACGAACACCGGCAACAACGTCCTCGCCCTGTGCATTGATCAGATACTCACCGAAGATGCCCTTTGCACCTGTGGATGGGTTACGGGTGAACGCAACGCCTGTACCGGAGGTATTTCCCTTATTACCGAATACCATGGTCTGTACGTTTACTGCGGTACCCCAGTCACCCGGAATATCATTCATACGACGGTAAACGATCGCACGCGGGTTGTCCCAGGAACGGAATACTGCTTTTACAGCGCCCATTAACTGTTCCTTCGGATCCTGCGGGAACTCTTCGCCGTTCATAGCCTCTTTGTATACAGCTTTGAACTTCTCAGCGAGTTCCTTTAAATCGTTAGCGTCTAACTCTGTATCATAGTGAACGCCTTTTGCTTCCTTCATCTCATCGATGATCTTCTCGAAGTAGGACTTCGGAACTTCCATAACAACGTCGGAATACATCTGGATGAATCTTCTGTAGGAGTCATATGCGAAACGCGGATTTCCTGTCTTCTTTGCGAAGCCCTCAACCGCTACATCGTTTAAACCAAGGTTTAAGATGGTGTCCATCATACCCGGCATGGATGCACGCGCACCGGAACGTACAGATACGAGCAACGGATCTTCTGTATCACCGAATTTCTTTCCATTTACGCCCTCGAGCCATGTAAGAGCTTCGAAGATCTGGTCCTGGATCTCTTTTGTGATCTGCTTTCCGCTGTTATAGTAATCTGTGCAGGCTTCTGTTGTTACTGTGAATCCCTGCGGAATCGGCATACCGAGATTTGTCATCTCAGCAAGGTTACAACCTTTGCCGCCGAGAAGATTTCTCATAGCTGCACTGCCTTCTTCAAACTTATAAACCCACTTTGCCATAAGTTGTTATTCCTCCTAGAATTAGATTTAGCTTAGACTTAAGATGTCTGTGGCTGCCCTCATTTCTTTGCTCCCCTTGCGGTAACCCCATGCCCCATCACACGACCTCTGGTTTTAGAGGTTTCGCACAAAAAAAATTGAGTGTCGGAAAAAAGGTCTGTACATATTATAAGGGATGTTGCCAAAATTTGCAACATCCCTTTGTAAATCTTTCGTGATTTTTTCACATATTTTCGTGTTTTTTCGCAATACTCTTTAGGCATAATTGTGTATATTTTATATTCAATTTAGTACAATTAACCAATGAGCACTGCGATCAGGATCCCCAGGATCGCCCCGGCAACTACCTGCAGCGGCGTATGTCCCACGTATTCCTTTAATTTTTCCTGGAGAAATACTCCATCAAGGTTCAGAATATTCTCAAAAAATACACTATTCAGCAGCTTCGCCTGTTTTCCCGTCTCCCGTCTCACGCCCATCGCATCGTACATTACGATCATCGCAAGGACAAAGCTGACGGCAAACTCAAAACTTCCGACTCCGTATTTCATTCCGGAAGCTGTTGTGAGCGCGCAGACGGTAGCCGAATGGGAGCTCGGCATTCCGCCTGACCCGAAGATCCGTTCAGGATTAAAAGACCGGTTCAGGACCATATCGATCACGGTCTTTAAAAACTGCGCGACCGTCCACCCCAGCACAGCACTGATCAGCACCTGGTTTCCCAGAAGTTCATTCCATATCGTCATGTTTTCCTCTTTTCTGTAAGATCATTATCAGGCGGCTATTCAGACAAGTGAAAGCACGCTTCGCGGGTTTCCCCTTGTTATCGCGACAGTCGCCAGGGTCTCGCGCAAGCGCGGACTTTGGCTCGTTGTTCGCGTAAACGACATTCCCGCCCACATGGATGCGTGGGCGGGAATGGATTGTGTGAACAACTTAATATCCGATCAGCCAGTCGTATAATTCCTGATATTTCTTTGCGGAGCTATTCCATGAAAAATCTACAGCCATAGCCCGGTCAACGATCTTGTTCCACTCCCGCTTCTTATCGTAGAAGATATGTTTCGCGTAGCGGATGATGTTTAACATTTCGTGGGCATTGTAGTTTGCAAAGGAGAATCCCGTTCCTGTTCCCTCAAACTCGTTGTACGGCCACACCGTATCCTTTAAGCCGCCGGTCTCACGGACGATCGGCACCGTGCCGTACCGGAGCGCCATGAGCTGGCTCAATCCGCACGGTTCAAATAAGGAAGGCATCAGGAAGGCATCGCAGGCCGCATAGATCTTGTGGGACAGCGGCTCGGAATAATAGATCTGCGCCGATACCCTGTCGTGATACTTCCAGTCATAATGGCGGAACATATTTTCATAGTTCTCATCGCCGGTTCCAAGGACCACTAACTGGACATCGTCTGTACAGATCTCGTCCATAACGCACTGGATCAGGTCGAGACCTTTCTGGCTCGTGAGTCTCGAGACGATACCGATCATAAATTTCTTATCATCTCTGGCAAGTCCGAGCTCTTCCTGGAGTGCGCGTTTATTTTTGACTTTTTCTTTTCGGAAGTTCTTCGCATTATAATTCTGAACGATATCCGGGTCCGTCTCCGGGTTGAATACATCGTAGTCGATTCCGTTTACGATACCGCGGAGATCATTGGCGCGGGCGCGCATGAGTCCGTCCAGTCCTTCCCCGTAGAACGGAGTCTTGATCTCCTCCGCGTAAGTATTGCTGACCGTCGTGATCGCATCCGCGTACACGAGACCGCCCTTTAACATATTTCCGTCTTTATAAGCTTCCAGCTTATCAGGAGTAAAGAAATAGTCCGGAAGACCGGAAAATCTCTGAATCGTCTTCACATCCCAAACGCCCTGGAATTTCAGGTTGTGGATCGTCATAACGGATTTGATCCCGCGGAAGAATTCGCCCTCGCCGAATCTGCCTTTCAGATATACCGGGATCAGTCCGGTCTGCCAGTCGTGGCAGTGGATCACATCCGGTCTCCAACCGATTACCGGGAGTGCGGATAAGGCCGCCTGGGAGAAGAATGAGAATTTTTCCAGATCGTAATACCAGTCTCCATACGGCTTATCTCCCCAGAAATAGCTCTCGTTGTCGATAAAATAGAAGGTGATCCCCTCATAAACATATTCAAGAATCCCGACATAACGGCTCTGTCCCAGATAGTCCATATAGAAATGATTTACATAAGTAAGGTTGCTCAAAAATTTATCTTTGATGCAGAGATATTTCGGGATCATGACCCGAACATCAAAATATTCTTTATCAAAACATTTCGGTAAGGAACCCACAACATCGGCAAGTCCGCCCGTCTTGATAAAAGGTACAGCTTCGGAAGCGACAAACAATATTTTTTTCATGATAACCCATCCTTCCACTTTTATTGCGTTACCGTTCACCGATATGGACCCGGTAACGTGATCCCGTCGGTCTTTCCATCCCCTGTCGGCAGGATCCGCAGCCAGAACTGCATCATACGGGATCTTCCGTTCAAAAGATCCCTGCCAGTGAACAGCGCTCTGTGCCCCGCTATTAGATTCAGTATAACACATCCCTGTAAAATTAGAAAGTGGGTCTTTTTTGTTTTTTCAGATTTTTCAGATTCGTTTATAATCCAGTCGGATTTTGTCTGCAATCAATGCAATAAATTCTGAGTTTGTCGGTTTGCCTTTGCCGCCGTTTACCGTATATCCGAAGAGGCTGTTCAGTGTGTCGAGCTCTCCTCTTCCCCAGGCCACTTCGATCGCATGGCGGATGGCGCGTTCCACGCGGCTCGGCGTCGTTTTATGGGTCTTCGCGATCGTCGGATATAAGATCTTCGTGACCGAAGACAACATCTCGGTATCCCGGACCGACATGATGATAGCATCTCTCAGGTACTGATATCCCTTAATATGTGCCGGGATCCCGATCTCATGCAGCATCTGGGTCACATCCGTCTCCAGATTCTGTTCCATGTAGTTCTCCTTGTCGAGATAAGGCTGTACCCGTTTCATTTCCGTATGTACATTGCCCGCCGCTTTCGCCCGTCCGCGGCAGACTCTGCGGATCTTGTCCAGGACCACGTCGCGGTTGAACGGTTTCATGATATAATAATTCGCTCCGAGGCGGAACGCATCCTCTGTCACATCCTGACTGCTGGCCGCCGTCACCATGATAAACGAAGGGTGGTTCTTCATCTGCGTGTTATTCTTTATCTTTTCCATGACAGAAATTCCGTCAAGTCTCGGCATGATCACATCCATGAGGACAATATCCGGATTTGTTCGGACGATCATATTGTATGCGTCCTCGCCATTATCTGCTTTTCCAACCACATGGATCCCGTCCTCTTTCTCCAGGATCTCGCCAAGTAAATTCAAAGTCTGTCTGTTGTCATCCGCGATCGCAATTGATAATTCTGCCATAATGTTCCTCCTGTTACACTCTGCGTTCTTTTTCTTTCATTTCCCCTGATCCTTTCGGATAGCCGCCGCGATCTTTCACGTTTTGATCTTCTCCGGTAGGAATGTAGAAATTATACGATTTTCTTTCTGTCGAATTCAAGGTTAAACAGGTGTGATTTCGGGTTTTTGCTCGTCATTTTCTGACTATATTCTATTATTTTGTAAATATCTAAATATTTTTCAGCATTCTCTTAGCGGATCTTAGCGAATTTTCGAGTCGAAACAGTTATACAAAAGAATGTGCCTCGGCACATTCTCGCGCCGAGCGCGGTCGCTTGCGACAATCTTCATCTTCGCGCGAGTGTGCATCTTAGACACGTAGCGCCTTTTTGTTTAACAGGAAGTTCCTTCGGAATTTCCTGTTAAACAAAAAAGGCCCCGGCATGTCTCCATACCAGGGCTTCGTACTCTGTAAGTATTCTTATTTGATCGTGAGCAGGTAATTCGCAAACTGCTGGGCAGTACGGCCGGAAAGTCCGCCGCCGCGCATCTCGAAGCGGTTCGCCTCGTAGCAGATCTCCTCGTCCGTCATGATATCCGGAGTGATGCCTGCACGTCTCGCAAGTGCGATCGCCATCTCGTTGAAGCCTTCCTTGTTCGGCTTCGCATAGTAGATGGAAAGTCCAAAACGGTTGACCAGGGAGAGTTTTTCTTCCATAGTGTCGGAACGGTGCAGATCTTCGCTGTGCTCCATATCCTCTCTGTCCTTCCATGTCCTCGATGTTCCATTTTCTGAATGGGCGCTCTGCCCTTCTGCTCCGATCTGGTTATAATCATAAAGAGCCAGTCCACGGATATTCGAGTAAAGTGTAGCAAGGTCTTTCTGGATGCCCTCCTCGGTGAAGTGCGACGGATAACTCCGCCGGTTTTTCACTTCCCAGACAGCATTTTTCACTTTCACAAGCATAGCCGCCTTATCGCTCTCTTTTGTCAGATTCAGTTCAGACACCAAATCCGCATATACTTCGCTCTGAATATCCATGATCTATCACTCCTATGAATCTTTCGCTGTTACTGTAGCAATTCCTGCTTTCACGGCTCCGTATGATCCATCACACTCTACAATCAAAATTTTCTTTCCAGTTTCCGCTACAATTTCAGATTCACCATCCCACGCACTGTACATCCGCACGTTTGCTCCGTATTCCGGAACAGTTACAT
>ERZ1106915.1621-NODE-1621-length-17227-cov-5.878756_pt1 | contig 17227 bp, 17 predicted proteins | sample MGYA00403653_ERZ1106915 | MGnify/ENA primary metagenome ERZ1106915 (study PRJEB35170, sample SAMEA104062404) | human gut metagenome | biome: human gut; feature: human-associated habitat; material: faeces | place: Denmark | collected 2012-06-06 ... | reverse complement strand
CGAATCATGGTGCAATTTTTAGGCTAGAGATTGCTCCGTGAATAATTCAGGTTTATAGAATTTATGAAAATTTTTGTGTAAATTTGCTTTGTAGATACATATATTCATTTTGTGGTTCATTTGGAAATTTAGGGTTACTGTTCAGCGGTAGGCACTTTTGGAATCGAAAGTGCCGTAAGATAACGTGCTGGTAGTGGGAATTTGCCGTATTTAAATGCGAAGCCACGGCAAATTCCGTTACTGGGCACGTGCGCGTGAACAGTAACAATTTAGGAGATGACAGGGAAATGAAAATTCTGACACTCAATGCTCATAGTCTGGTAGAACCGGACTATGAGAAGAAGCTGGCGCTGTTTGCACAGGTCGTATGGAGAGAAAAACCGGATATCATGGCATTTCAGGAGGCAAGCCAGAGTTTAGCTGGCTCGCCTCTGCCGGATGAGGAGGCTGTGGGCTACCAGTCGGTTGCCGGATACGAGGGAAGACTTCACAGAGATAATTACGGGGCAAATCTCGCAGGTCTGCTCAAAAACTTCGGTCTCGATTACTTTTGGACCTGGGTTCCGGCAAAACTGGGATACGACATTTACGAGGAGGGACTCGCAATTTTTACGAGGAAACCGGTGATGGAGACGGACCAGTTTACAATCAGCGCCGTTGATGATTATCACAACTGGAAAACGCGAAAGATTGTCGGTCTGAGAAATGAGGATGGCTGGTTTTACAGCGTTCATATGGGCTGGTGGAAGGATGAGGAAGAGCCGTTTTCTGCACAGTGGAAGTGTGTGGCTGAGCGCCTTGCGCGCAAGAAAAATCAGTTGACGGAGAGACAGGGACTGTGGCTGATGGGAGATTTCAACAGCCCGGCTTCTGTGCGAGGAGAGGGATATGATCTGGTTTGCGAGAGCGGATGGTCAGACACCTATCTGCTTGCAAAACACCGGGACAAGGGGAGCACAGCTTCCGGTGGAATTGATGGCTGGAAAGATGGGGAATCGGAGAGCGGAATGCGCATTGATTATATCTGGCATGCAGGGGAGGTTTCGATTGCATCCTCTCAGGTGATCTGTGATGGAAAGAAATATCCGCAGGTGTCTGATCACTGTGGGGTAATGATTGAGACAGAATCTGGCGCACAGGGATAGAAAAAGAAACGATAACAACGATAATAACGATGAATTGAGATCGGGAAAATGAGGAAGAGAGAGGAAGATTAAGGTGAACAGAGGAGCGGGAATTCTTTTATCAATCAGTAGCCTGCCGTCCAAGTATGGAATCGGCTGTTTTTCAAAGAGTGCATATGAGTTTGTAGACTGGCTGAAAAAGGCAGGTCAGAGCTATTGGCAGATTTTGCCACTTGGACCGACGAGCTACGGGGATTCTCCGTATCAGTCTTTCTCCACCTATGCGGGAAATCCGTATTTTATCAGTCTCGAGGAGCTGATTGAGGAAGGATTTCTGACCAAGAAGGAGTGTGCAATTCTCGAGAAGGATGCGGTAGACGGAACAATCAATTATGAGAAGCTGTACAAACACCGTTATCCGGTTCTTCGCAAGGCATATGAGCGCAGTAAGATCAGCGAGAACGAGGAGTACCAGCAGTTTGTGCGCGAACAGTCCTGGTGGCTTTCAGACTATGCGCTGTTCATGGCGGTGAAAGATCGATTTGAGGGAAAGCCGTGGACAGAGTGGGCAGAGGATATTCGCCTTCGCTGGAACAATGCGATGGATTATTATCGCAGAGAGCTGTACTTCGACATTGAATTTCAGCAGTATCTTCAGTTCACGTTTTATAAGCAGTGGATGAAGCTCAAATCCTATGCAAATAGTCAGGGAATCCGCATTATCGGTGATATTCCGATCTATGTGGCAATGGACAGTGCAGATGCATGGGCAAATCCACAGCTCTTCCAGCTCGATGCAGACAACGTTCCGCTTGCAGTCGCAGGATGCCCGCCAGACGGATTTTCCGCGGATGGACAGCTCTGGGGCAATCCGCTCTACCGCTGGGATTACCATCGCCAGACCGGTTACGCGTGGTGGATTCAGCGTCTGAATTACTGCTTCAAGCTCTATGATGTCGTGAGAATCGATCATTTCAGAGGATTTGATGAGTATTTCTCGATCCCGTATGGAGCAAAATCAGCCGTTGGCGGTCACTGGGAGAAGGGACCGGGAATGGATCTGTTTGCTCGTGTGAGAGAGGCACTTGGAGAAAAAGAAGTGATTGCGGAAGATCTTGGATATGTGACGGATTCCGTGAGAAAACTGGTATCTGACAGTGGATTCCCGGGTATGAAGGTTCTCGAGTTTGCATTTGACTCCCGCGATTCAGGCTGTGCGAATGATTATCTGCCACACAATTACACGGAAAACTGTGTTGCCTACACCGGAACGCATGACAATGAGACGATTGCGGGATGGTTAAACAGCATCACTCCGGCAGAACAGCAACTTGCGAGAGAGTATCTCTGCGACACCTATACGCCAAAGAAATATCTTTATCGCAGTTTCATTGCACTGATTATGCGTTCCCGTGCGTCTCTGTGCGTCATTCCGATGCAGGATTATCTCGGACGGGACAACAAGAGCCGTATGAATCGCCCGTCCACGGTTGGAATCAACTGGAAGTGGCGAGTAAAAGAGGAAGATCTCAGCACTGCGCTTCAGACGGAGATTCGAGGTATTGCAAGACGCTACGGAAGAATTGGCTGGCAGTGGCAGGATGAGCTTGACCAGCCAAAGACTGCGACTGCTGTGGCTTCTGAGGATAACTAATACGAATACGGTTTATCAGGGCTGTCACGCAGGACTGGATATTTAAAAAGATCCGAGAAAATGATGATGTGTCCGATATTTTCCAAAATCTGGTCATTCCAGTTCACTTAAGATGAAATGAGATTCAGTTTACTTAAAAAATATTAAGATAGCTGAAAAATCTTGCAAAGTCTCTTCTTTTTGTTTTATAATGTTGCACAAGAAATCCAGCAATTTTGAATGTGTCAGAGCATATCTTTTGTGCATTCTGTTTCAAAAAATCTGCTGAGCTTTCACGGGGTTTGTCCTCTGCGATGGAGTGAGTGGAGCAGAGGATTTGAGGTATGATAACATAACGATTATAATCAGAAAGAGGGGACTTTTTTATGATCGAAGAGATTATGGAGTACAATCACAAATTTGTTGAGAACCGTGGGTATGAGCCGTATCTGACGAGCAAATATCCGGATAAGAAGCTCGCAATTCTGACCTGTATGGATACGCGTCTGATTGAACTGCTTCCGGCAGCTTTAGGAATCAGAAATGGAGATGCCAAGGTGATCAAGAATGCAGGTGGTGTTGTCAACCATCCTTACGGAAGTGCAATGCGAAGCCTTCTCGTTGCAATTCTTGAACTTGGAGTGGAGGAGATCATGGTCATTGGTCATACCGACTGTGGAGTTCAGGGAATGGATGGAGCAGAAATGCTCAAAAAGCTCGTGGAGCGAGGAATCTCTCAGGAGCACATTGACATTATTCGTCACAGCGGAATCGATCTGGAAGACTGGCTCGGTGGATTTGAGTCGGTTGAGGTTTCCGTCAGCGATACCGTTTATGTGCTCCGCAATCACCCGCTTATGCCGAAGAACGTGAAAATCGGCGGATTTATCATGGATTCTGTGACTGGCGAACTTCATCAGTTGGAAGAGCATTGCTAAAAAACTTGTAAAAGTATGTTAAGATAAGGATGATTCAGAACCCTGAGTTTTCTGGTGAATCATGCTGCGATATTGCTTCGGGGATTGCCCTTGAAATTTCCGAAAAACTCTGGAAAAATAATTTGCATCAAAGAACCCGCATCGAGAGGCGATTTCTCCGACCGGCAGACTTGTCGTGTTTAAGAGAATCAGTGCCTGTCGGATGCGGGTTTTATTTATATAGTCGGTGACGGTCATTCCGGTCTCTTTTCGGAATGCAGTGGAGAGGTGACTTTCCGAGACGGTACACTGTCGGGCAAGCCAGGAGAGGGAAAGCTCCGTATTGTAGTAAAAGTCAATGTTATTCATGCAGGTCTGGACGAGCTGGGAGTAGGCGCGTCTTGAGTAGTTCTGAACAAGAATACAGTATTTGCGAACCATTCCACTTCGGATCTGGTTGAGCTGATCCACAGTCATCGCAGATTCAATCTGAATTGCCAAGGTGCGTGAGAGATTGTCAATGTGGAGTGGATGCACACCGCCGGCTTCTGCCGATTTTCGAAGCAGGGTGTTGAAGGTGAACAGGATGTTTTTTCGATCCCGGAGCGGGGAGGAAACGCGAGGACTTAATCGGTAGGAGAGAAAACGCTGACAGCGAAGCATTGCCTCCTGCGTATTTCCGGAAGCGACAGCCTCCATCAGATCGTGCTCTGCCTTGTAGCGATCCTCGATTGCAGTCAGAGCGACATCCGGCTGGCTTGGCAGAGAGTAGTTGTCCTCCTCTCGTGTGACAAATCCCCATGCTTTCTCACTGAAGGAGAGTTCGCGAAAGGTGATCGGATTCTCACTGAGTTTTCGAAGGAAGAATATTAGCGTGTGAATCCACAGTTCTCTGGAAGACACAATTGGGATGTAATTGTAAAATTCGATGAGATCCTGTTGATAGAGCGGATTGATCTTAAGCGTGTTGATGCGTTCTGAGATTTCTGCTGTGCTCAGAGACTGAAAGAGTATTGGTCCGACACAGAGAACCGGAGAAAACGGCTCTGAGCCGGAATTTGAGCTGGAATTCGAGCTGGAAGCGGAAGTATCAATATCAGAAGTATCCGTATCAGAGGAGAAAGTCAAATGACGATCAGAACAGTCGGAACAATCAAAAGAGAGAGACAGACTCTCTGACAGTTCTGGGGGCAGGCGGAAGAGGGAGTAGTTCATCAAAAGCTCATCCTCATAGAGATAGAAGGTATTTTCCTCAAGGTGGGAGCGGAGAAGATCAGTGATCTGATTGTATTGAGGGCTTATATACATGCGCTTGCGAAAACCGAGGTCAACCGCCTCACACTGGGTAGAGGGATCGGTGATCAGGAGGACATGAAGTCCCCAGTGTTCATAGAGCTCGTTCATCAGAGTCAGGATTTCAGCATGTTTTTTTGTGAGTTTTGTTTTTGATTTTTCTGTTGATTCCTTTATGTTCCTCGTTTCTTTCGTCTCGTTCATAGACAGATCCTTTCTTAGTTGGCTTATATTTTTCTTTTCTTGCACTTCCTTTTTCGCACGCTCCTTTTGATTTCGTACAAAAATAATCTTATTTATTATATTAACAAAAAATAATGCTAATATCAACGAAAATCGTCCTATGAAAAAGAGAAAAATATGAGTATAGTTAAGTCATCACTTATGAGGGACATAACTCAGCGAGGGTATCTTAATAAAATCGGAGGGGAAAGAATGAGAGAAGTGATCAATCTCAATGAGGGATGGAAATTCATTCAGCAGGATGCAGGATTACCGGAAACATTGCCGGCAGACTGGAAGCAGGTTGATCTTCCGCACACCTGGAATGCTGTGGATGGTCAGGATGGAAACGGAAGTTATGACAGAGGAAGTTACTGGTATGCGAGAATGTTTGAGACACCGGTGCAGCCGCTTGGGGGAGGGCGCACTTATGTGGAGGTCTTAGGAGCGGGACAGCAGGCAACGGTCTATGTCAACGGCAAAAAAGCGATTTATCATGAGGGCGGGTACTCGACATTCCGTGCAGATGTCACAGACCTGTGCCACATAGATGGAACGGAGAATCTGCTTGTGATCAACTGCTCCAATAAGTATAAGGACAGTGTGTATCCGCAGTCTGCTGACTTTACGTTTTACGGCGGTCTGTACCGTGGAGTGAAGCTGATCAGCGTTCCGTCTGTTCACTTTGATTTGGATTATTACGGTGGTCCGGGTATCATGGTGACACCGAAGCCCGATGAGTGTGGCGGAGCGATGTTTGAGATCAAGAGCTTTGTGAGCGGAGCAGATGAGAATTTCACGGTGCTTTACAGCATCGAAGATGCGGATGGCTCTGAGGTTGCAGGTGGTTTGAGACCGGCTGATAGTAATTCAATTACGCTCTATGTAAACAATATCTCTCTCTGGAGCCCCCAAACCCCATACTTATACAAGGTAAAGGCTTCCTTACTCAGACGAAATGAAGTTTATGATGAGCTTACGGTTCAGGCAGGTGTGCGTAGTTTTTCCTGTGATCCAAATCAGGGATTTATCCTGAATGGGGTGCCGACTCCTCTTCGCGGTGTAAGCCGTCATCAGGATAAGCTCTATAAGGGAAATGCACTGACAAAGGAAGATCACTACGAGGACGCACGCATCATCAAGGAACTCGGCGCAAACACGATTCGTCTCGCACATTACCAGCATGCACAGGATTCTACGATGCCTGTGACGAACTTGGATTTGTGGTCTGGGCAGAGATCCCGTTTATCAGCGTGTTCAACAAAGACCCGGAGGCTCATCAGAACTGCATCCAACAGCTCAAGGAACTGATTATCCAGAATTACAATCACCCGTCAATCTGCTTCTGGGGCATCTCAAATGAGATCCTGATCGGTGGCATTTCAGAGAAACTCGTTGAGAATCATAAGGAACTGAATGCGCTTGCAAAGGAGCTTGATCCGACAAGACTGACGACAATCGCCCATGTGAGCATGACTTCGCTTGAAAGTCCGATGCACCATATCACCGATGTGATCAGCTATAATCACTATTTTGGATGGTACGGCGGAAAGATGGAGGACAACGGACCGTGGATGTGGTCGAGCCATGTATGGAACATGTTTGACTTCGGTTGTGCAGCGCGAAATGAGGGCGGAGTTGCAGGCAGAAACAATAAGGGACTTGTGACGATCGACCGAAAGGTAAAGAAAGACAGCTTTTATATTTATCAGTCATACTGGAGCGAGAAACCGATGGTTCACATCTGTGGACGACGCTATGCACAGCGTGCCGGTGAGACGACTGAGGTTCGCGTTTACTCGAATCAGCCGAGCGTTAAGCTGTTTGTAAATGGAAGTCTCGTTGCGGAGAAGGAAGCCGATAAGGTATTTGTTTTCACGGTATCTCTGAAAGAAGGAAACAACATTCTCGTTGCAGAGGCAGGAAGCGTGAAAGATTCGATCTCTCTTGAGAAAGTGGAGAAGGAGCCTGAAATCTACGTACTTCCGGAAGTCAATGAGAGAGCAGAGGGAGTGGCAAACTGGTTCTCAAGCATCGGAGATATGGATCTGAAAGCGCCGATGGAATTCCCGGAGGGCAAATACAGTATTCGTGATACGATGGAGGAACTTGCAAAGTCTCCGGAGGCATTTGAGATCACGGCACATGCAGTCAAGCTGGCAACGAATTTCATTGTGAAACCGGGAGTTGGCATGTGGGATATGATGAAAAAGATGACACCGGAATCAATGGCAGGTCTGGCGAGTGGCACGATGCCGGAGGGATTTCTTGAGAGCTTAAATGCCAAGCTGATCAAAATAGACCGGGTGTAAACGTTGCAGGAATCGAAAGAACCTAAAAATACAAGAGAGTCAGGGTTCGCGCCCTGTGTGGGCTTTGACTCGAGAATTGCTCAAGAATAGGAGAAGAAAAATGGCAGAACAGGCAAGGAAAAATGTAAAACCATTTGGTTTTGCAGACAAAGTGGGATATTTCTTTGGAGATTTCGGAAATGATTTCACGTTTATGTTGTCATCGATGTTTATGATGAAGTTCTACACGGATGTAATGGGGGGTTTCAGCCGGAATCGTGGGACTTCTGATGATGGCGGCGCGTTTTGTAGATGCAGTGATCGATGTGACAATGGGACAGATTGTAGACCGATCTGCACCGACGAAGGATGGAAAGTTCAAACCCGCGCAGTTACCCGCACAATGACGGAGATGTTTGCGCTCGGCATGTTTGAGAATCCATACCGCGATCCGAAGCAGGCGGAGAAAGTTATTTACAATCAGGCAGACTGGGATCATGCGATGGAGGCACACAGGAAGAGTGTCGTTCTGCTGAAAAATGATGGGATTTTGCCACTCACCACAGAAAAGTGTGCTGGAAAAAAAGTGTATGTGGAGTGTTTCCACAAAGACCCGAAAATGGCAGAAAAAGCGACAGAATCTCTCAAAAAACAGGTCGCAGAGGACGCGATGGGCGTGACTCTGACAAACAGCGTGGAGGAGGCAGACCTTGCGATTCTTCTGCTTCAGCCGTCATCGGGCGCGTACTTCAGTGCAACTCCAGGTTATCTGGAACTGGATCTGTGTGAAGACAAGGAAGTCTGCAACGTCGATGAGGAGAGAAGACCGACCGCAGAAACGCATTTGGAGACGATACTCAGTGGTGTAAAACGGATTGCACAGATCGCAGAGATTCTGCACAGCCACGGTGGAAAGGTGATCGCGAACGTCAACATTACGCTTGCATGGGAAGTTGGAAACGTAGAACCGCACTGTGATGCCTTCCTTGCGGGATTTGATACCTATGTGTCGGCGACTCTCGATGTGATCTTCGGACGTTTTGCACCGACCGGAAAACTGCCGGTGACTCTGCCAAGAGGGGATGAGGTTCTCGCGGTCAATGCAGATGGAGTCTGCATAAGCCCGAACGATGTGCCTGGATACGACAAGGATCAGTATCTTCCGGATGAGTTGAAGGATGAGAACGGAAAAGCCTATGCGTACCGTGATCAGGCGGGAAATTATTATGAGCTGGATTTCGGCTTGAACTATGAAAGCTCGATGGAAGATTGAGAAATAAAAAACAAAACTAAAAATGGAGAAATTTGAAATTTAGAAAAATAAAAAGCGAAAATCCAAATGTGTAAAAAACAGAAATCGATAGGAGCGAAAAAATGCAAAGATGGGGAAGTGTCCGAAAAACAGGATATTTTCCCGTCTTTTTTGCTGCGAAAAGAAAAAAATGAATAACAGTTTTTTACTTTTTTGAAAAATAAAGAGATTCGATATAATGAGTGTTATTTTGTTTTGAAACGAAGAATGCTATAATAGCAGGCAATGGAGTGTAGAAGCCTGGATTTGCGAAAGAAATACTCGAATCTGCGCGTATTTTGTTTAACGATTTTTGAAAAATTGAGTAAAAATGACTCGTTTTTTTCGCTAATATTGGAGAAAATTGAGCAAAATATAAAAAAACAGGAAAATCAGGACAGCTATTTGTTAATTAAGAATCTGAACGTTCTCGAAACTTTCTGTTATATTATAAACCGGGGATTATTAAGGGGATAGAAATAAAGTTAAAATTCTGTCAAGGATACCTGTGTTTTTAAAAAACATATACATTTTAAGGAAGTGACGGTTTTTTCATGAACGAACAACAAATAAAAAAGCAGCTGGGAGTGACAGCAGAGGAAAAATCACAGTTGAGAACGATATTTCAGCAGGCAAAAGGAAAAGGAGCAGCCGTTATGGATGCAGGACTATTTCTGAAAGACCGTCAGCTGATTACCGCAAGAGCTTATGGAGATGAGGAGCCGATTCCTCTGCATCGCCATAATTATATTGAGATGGTGTACGCAATCCATGGAAGTGTCATTCATCGGATCGATGGAGAAGAACTGATTCAGCATGAGGGCGATCTTCTCATGATGAATCAGTATGTGGAGCATGAAGTGAAACTGGGAAAACCAGGGGATCTGGCATTGTTTTTGATTGTGCGCCCAGAATTCTTTGATATTCCGTTCCAGATGCTTCAGGAACCGAGTGAGATCCGCAATTTCATGGTGAATTTCCTCAGAAAGAACAATCCATCCGCGCAGTACCTTCTGTTCCAGAAGCGGGGACAGACGGATATTCGCAATCTGATGGACAACCTGATCGTCACGACGTATCGGGATGACGGAAATGACAGCATCATCAGCCAGTATACGATGGGATTGATTTTCCTTCATATTCTGGGAAGCTCCGGAAATCTGATTCAGAATTCCTCACAGAATCATAAAGATGTGATCGTGAAAGAAACTTTAAAATATATTGATACACAGTATAAGAATGCGAGTTTGAGCCAGGTCGCAGAGGATTTCCATCAGTCGTTATCCGGACTTAGTAAGATCATTAAGCAGGGAACCGGATGTACATTTCAGGAGCTTTTGATGCGCAAGCGGTTTCAGAAGGCGACGAAATATCTTGTGGAGACAGATCTTCAGGTTGAAGAAGTTGCAGTGAGCGTCGGATATGAGAATGTAAGCTATTTTTACCGACAGTTTAAGAAGCGTTACGGAATGACCCCACGTCAGTATCGGGTGGTTCACAGTCAGAGCTTTGGAAATCGGAAGAGTGAGACGTTTCACTAGGAATTTATGTGGTTCAGATCATTTAACAGATTTGTTTGATTATTTGATAAGTTTAATAAATTGCGTGAGTGTGTGATCGTATGATTTATATGATCGAAAAAAGGCGAGCGAAAGAGAGATGATAGACTCTTTCGTTCGCCTTTTTTTGTTTACTTTATCACTTTGAAGAGACGCTTGATAAAAGTTTTGTTCGTTTTATAAGAATACTTACACTTACAGGAAGATTCTCTCAAGGTTGAAGGTTGATTTTCCTTGCAATGATCATCAGCACTGCGTTTGCGGGACTTGGAGTCTACTCGCTGATCTGCGGTTGATTGTTGGATCATGGAAAAGCAGTTTTTGTCTGTGAATCATGCAGACAGAAACTGCTTTTTTGTGCTATAATGAAATGAGCGCAATAGAAAAATAAGCGCCTGCGTTAGAACGCAGATGTCTGCATCAACACGAGTTTGCGGTTGTTTGATGGAGTAAGTAGTGTTAACTGTTAACGAAGGGAAAAGTCAGAGAAGGGAATGGGGGTTCACATGGAAAAATTAAAAAATCTTTTGATGGTGCTTGTGGGAAATCTGATTGTCGCGTTTGCGACGGCAGCATTTTTGGAGAGTACAGGATTGATTACGGGGGGAACGACAGGTGTCGGAAAGGTTGTGTATGTCTTTACCTCTCTTCCTGTCTCCGCGACGTATGCGGTTGTGAATGGAGTCTGCTTTTTGCTTGGACTCTGGATTCTGGGAAAGGAATTCGCGGTGACGACACTGTTGTCGACTGTGATTTTTCCGCTAATGTTGCGCGTCTTAGAGCTTGTGTTTGACGGAAAAGCATTGACGGATGATCTGGTGCTCTGCGCGGTGTTTGCGGGAATTTTGTATGGCATTGGGATTGGACTTGTGATGCGGGCCCATGCTTCGACGGGTGGTCTTGATATTCCACCATTGATTGTCAACCGGATTTTTGGGGTCCCGGTCGGCACAGCGATGATGGGAATCAGCATTCTTGTTGTGGGACTTCAGATTCCGTTTTCCAACATCAATCAGATTTTATACGGCATGATTCAGATTATGGTGATGTCCGTGATTCTGGATAAGGTTCTGATGACAGGAAGCACACAGGTTAAGCTCTGGATCATCAGCCCGAAATACCGACAGATCCAAAAGAGTCTGCTCGGAAACGATGTGGGCGTGACGCTGTTTCCGATTGAGACCGGATACACAGGACAGAATCAGAAGGCGATCTTGTGCGCGATCTCTCCGCGTCGTCTGCCAAAGATCAAGCGCCTGATTCGCGAACTCGATCCGGAAGGCTTTGTGCTTGTGGATTCGACGGAGGAGGTACTCGGAAAGGGATTTTCCTTGCCACGATGAGTGTGATGAGGATATTGAAAAGAGAATCAGACCATGTGCAGATCGGGCGAAGATCGTAGATAGAGTCTATGTCGGAATGCCGAAATATCACGAAGGCAGCGGAACAGATCTTTGTGTCCAAACCGGCGTTTTGCAGTTCCCTTGCAAAGATCGAGGAGAAACTGGATGCAAAGATCTTTGACAGGAGGATGAGTCCGCTCTCCCTGACACAGGCGGGAGAATAGGAAGATAGAGCAAATCAGAGTAAATAAAAACCTTTACAAAGAACAAAAAACCTCTTATAATACGGATGAACTGAAATCAAATAGGCGTGACAGTGCCGAAAGGCCTGACAGGGAAGCTGTCCCAAATCATTTGGCAAACAGCGCAGCCCCCGCTACTGTACTGGAGGACGAAGTCTTTTACCACACGTTGAAGAAAAGTCACTGGCAGAAAGATAAAAAATGCCGGGAAGACGAAGACGGAGGATGATTCCAAGCCAGGAGACCTGCTGTCATGTGGGATTATCCGCTTTCGGAGGGAAGGTTGGATATGAGACGCTGGAGAAAGGAACAGCGTCTTTTTGATGAGTATTCTTCTCCCCATGCTATGATGTGCGCTTAGAATCGCCATTTGCACCTGAGATGTTTTGAAAATCAGGGTCAAGGCGATAAAGAGGGCATTTTTTGTTTCAGATTTTATTTCAGCGAAAAATGCATCAAAGCACTATCTTTTTATCAGTTCAACGATCATCGCTCATGTTTGCTTCCCATATTCCCATAAGAGAAGTGCGGACATGATGCAGAAGAAAAAGAGGAGAAAAACATGAAAAAGAAACAGGTAGTTGTACAGGCAATGGCGCTTTTTCTCGGAATGGCGTTAGCAACCGGATGTGCTCCAAAGAACGCAGATACGACAAGTGCGCAGGAGACCACAGCAGAATCGTCTGTGGCAGAGGAGAGCAAAGCATCTGAGGCATCTGCGGATCAGAGCGAGGCGGAGAGCAAGGATCAGCAGGAACCGGCAGATTACGGCACAGTTGAGATTCAGAATGGAGAGCGTACCGTTACCTTCACGAAAATGCCGGAGAAGGTACTGTGTGCAAACCTTTATGCTGCCGAGAATATGGTGATGCTTGGACTTGGAGACCGAGTTGTCGGAAGAAATGTATCGACGAGCGCGGCAGATAAACCGCTTCCGGAGCTTGAGGCACAGTTTGAGAAGATTCCGCAGATCGAGAAATCAAATGAGAATGCAGTTGCACTTGGAACGGATCTTGTGATCGGACAGATCAGCGCATTTAAAGATGGTTCCTGGGGAAGCTATGAGCAGTTTGAAAATGAGGGCATCAACTGTCTGACGATCACGGGAACGATCGTGCAGGATGAGACGGTTGAGGATGTATATACGGATATTCGCAATCTTGGAAAGATCTTTAAGGTTGAGGACAAGGCAGAGGAACTCGTGACAGAGATTCAGGATCAGATTGCAGAGGTTGAGATGGCAGTCAAGGACGTTCCGGAGGATACAAAGGTGAAGGCTTTCGTTCTGGACACCTTCAAGGGGAATGAGATCTACACGACCTCAAAAGGTCTTGAGAGCAACTTGATTGAACTTGCAGGTGGAGTCAACTGTACCCGCAACATGGCAGATTCCCGATGGTTCAACACGAGCGTGGAGACTCTTGTGGAGACGAATCCGGATGTGATTATCATCAACGATTACGGCACTCAGACCGTGGAGGAGAAGCTCGATTTCTTAAAGAGCAATCCGGCTCTGTCTGAAGTTCCGGCAGTAAAAAATGAGAATTATCTGATTATTCCGCTGGTAGAAGTGATGCAGGATGTGCGTGCGGCAAGTGCGTGCAAGAAGTTTGCACAGCACTTCTACCCGGAATGTTTCGAGTAAACGGGAAGCAGGGAAAGAGCGGGAGAGAGTTCCTGCTCTTTCTTCTGCTTCTGGTGGGACTTCTCATCTCTATGGTTGCAACGGTGAGTATTGGTTCGACCGGAATTTCGTTTTCGGAGACAGCCGGAATCATCGTCGATAAGATTTTTGGCGGGAGCGAGAAACTTGCGCAGGGAGTCTACTCTGTTCCACATTTTCAGATTATCTGGAACATCCGTTTGCCGAGAGTAATTTTTGCGGTGGTCTGTGGAGCGGGACTGGCTGTCTGTGGATCTGCGATGCAGGCGATTGTGCTGAACCCGATTGCAGACCCGTATATTCTTGGCATTTCATCCGGAGCTTCCGCGGGGGCAGCGTGGGCACTTCTGATGCCGTTTCCGCTTTTTGCAGGACAATACCAGACGAGCGTGTCTGCATTTCTCGGAGCACTTCTCTCTGCAGGAGTGGTTTATCTGATGGCAAAAAGTGCAGGAGGTGGAAAACTTCAGCCGGTGACGCTTCTCTTATCGGGAACGGCAGTCAATGCGGTGATGAGTGCAGTGACGAGTTTTCTGATTTTCCTTGCAAAGAGTCCGGAGAGCATCGCTTCGGTCTATAACTGGCAGATGGGAAGCATTGCGTCTGCACAGTGGAAGAGCCTTGCGCTTCCGACGGTGTGCGTGATTGCGGGAAGTATAATCTGTACGATAGCCGGAAGGCAGTTTAACATGATGATGATGGGCGATGATGATGCGATGGCGATGGGAATGAGGGTGCGTTTGTTTCGAAATTCCGTCTTTATTCTCTGTTCGGTGATGGTCGCATCACTTGTCTCCGTGACGGGTATCATTGGATTTGTGGGACTCGTTGTGCCTCACACGGTGCGTTTCCTTGCCGGGACGAGTGACAACCGGATTGTACTGCCATTTTCTGCTCTTTTTGGAGGAATCTATCTTGCGTGGGCGGATGCGCTTGCGAGAGGAGGATTTGGAGTCGCGGAACTTCCACTTGGAATCATCACAGCCTTTGTCGGAGCACCGTTTTTCCTGTTTCTGATGATTCGAAGCGGATATGGTGGACATTAAAGGTTGCGAAAAGTAAGGCAGTAAGGATAGGAAAGGATTTTTCTTAAAGTATGAAAATTCAATATCAGGATATCCATGTCCGGCTTGGTGGAAAAGAAATCTTAAAGGGAGTTGATCTGGAAAATCGGGAGGGCTGTCTGACCGGGATCATCGGACCGAACGGATGCGGAAAATCAACCTTGATTAAGACGACGTTTGGGATCACGACACCGTCCCAGGGAGAGATTCTTGTGGATGGAAAGCCGGTTTCTTCCTATAAGCCGAAGCAGCTGGCATCGATGATCGGCTATGTCGGTCAGGATATGGCGAGTGTCTTTGATTTTACGGTGCAGGAAGTCGTCGCAATGGGACTATATGCGCGAGCTGACCATTCTCGTCCGGACAGAGAGGTCATGGAGCTGGCGATGGAGGAACTTGGGATCTTGCATTTGAGGGATCGCAGTATCCTTTCGCTGTCTGGAGGAGAGCGGAAGATGGCATTTATCGCGCGAGCGGTTGTGCAGGGAGCGGACACGTTGATTTTGGACGAGCCGACGAACCATTTAGATATTCGTCACCAGCTCTTTCTTCTTGATTATCTGAAGGCGTGTAAGAAGACGGTACTGATTGTGATTCATGATCTGCGTCTGGCAACGCATTATTGCGATTATATTTTTCTGATGAATGAGGGAAAAGTGATTGCGCAGGGAACACCGATCGAGGCGCTTAATCGTCCGAGAGTTAAGCAGGTCTTTGATATCGAGGGAGAAGCGTATCAGAACGAAAACGGGGAAAAAGACTTTGCCATGTTTTTATAACGATACACATTGTGGAAGATGCAAAAAAACTTTTTCAAAAAAAATCAAACTTTGTGCACACTTTTTTGATGGCTCATGCTATTATAATAGACGTAACCCCCCAATACAAAATATAGTTTTTTGCAACATCCCATAAGAAACGAAATACCTTCTCCTTAAAACAGTCGGTCCCCCAACCGGCTGTTTTTCTTTATGAATATGATGGAAAATGGATGCACCGAGGCACATTCTTCTTTATAAAAAATCCCACATCTGAGGCATTGGTTTTGCTGTTATATTCCATGCCTTCTGATGTGGGATTTTTGTATTTACGACATTCTTCGGAACAGACCAACTACTTTTCCAATGATCTGAACATTGGAGACAATGATCGGCTCCATTGTATCATTCTCCGGTTGCAGACGATAGTGACCATTTTCGCGGTAGAATCTCTTGACGGTTGCAGAGTCATCGAGCAGTGCGACAACGATATCTCCGTTCTCAGCGGTGTTTGTCTGATGGACAATCACCTGATCTCCATTGAAAATTCCGGCATTGATCATGCTCTCGCCCTTCACACGTAAAATAAAGACCTCTCCGCTTCCCGGAAGATATTCGGATGGGATCGGGAAATACTCCTCAATGTTCTGTTCTGCGAGAATCGGCTGTCCGGCAGCGACTGTTCCGATGATCGGAACCTGAACGACTTCACGGCGCTGGGTCGAAAACTGGTTATCAAGAACTTCGATCGCGCGTGGTTTTGTGGGATCACGGCGAATAAATCCGTTACGCTCAAGCGTCTCCAAATGAGAGTGAACGGAAGACGTGGATTTTAAGTGAACGGCTTCGCAGATTTCGCGAACTGCTGGTGGATATCCTTTCTTGAGAATACAAGTCTTGATATAATCAAGAATTTCCTGTTGTTTCTGAGAGATTTTTCTTCTGGCCATCTGTCCGCCCTCCTGTTTTGCCTGCGTTTTTCAGCAGGATAGTTATATTTTTTATGAAAAATTATTTTCAAATCTTTCTAATTATTTTTTGCGCTATCCATCTCACACCTAAAGGAGTGGGATGGATAGCGCTTTTTATTGTAAATTTATCTTATCATATGTTTCTGATAAAAGCAAACCTTTGTTCGTTTTTTTTAAAGACACTCATTGACAAACGAATGTTCGATTTATATAATGAGAATGCAGATGAACAAACACACGTTCGCGAACATACATTCTCAAGAGGGCTCTGTTAGAGAAAAATTGGAAGATCGTTGATTTGATGTATTTTATCAGTCGAATACAGGAACAAACATATATTATGTACATGGGAGAAAGATGAAAGAAAGGATGGATGCAGGATGCAGAAGAGATGTCAGAAGAGAGTGGGAGTTGTTGTGATCGTGGGGATTTTGCTTTTGCTTGTTCTTTTTGTAGGTGGAAGACGATTGCGGGTTCACGCTCAGAATGAGCAGAGAGTGGGCTTGAAGCGTTATTATACGAGTGTGCAGATTCAGCAGGGCGACAGCCTTTGGAAGTATGCAGAAGAATACGGGAAGGGGAGCGGGTATTCAAAGAAGGAATATGTGGAAGAATTGAAGAGGATGAATGGATTGACGAGAGATGAGATTCACGCGGGAAGGTATCTCACCGTCGTCTATTTTTCTGAACAATAGACGAACATACATTCGATATACCAAGTGAAAAAGAATGTGCCTTGGCACATTCTCGCGCCGAGTCGCGGTTGCTTCGGCAACCATCTTCCCCTGCGCCGAGTGCGCTTCTTCGTTCCACTGCGGTCGGTGCATAACAAGCGCCACTGGCGCTTTGCACCCTT
>ERZ1106915.1619-NODE-1619-length-17285-cov-10.606616_pt1 | contig 17285 bp, 28 predicted proteins | sample MGYA00403653_ERZ1106915 | MGnify/ENA primary metagenome ERZ1106915 (study PRJEB35170, sample SAMEA104062404) | human gut metagenome | biome: human gut; feature: human-associated habitat; material: faeces | place: Denmark | collected 2012-06-06 ... | reverse complement strand
TATAGTGAAATATCTGTTATATTATTGAATCACTTATATATTGAATATATAATTTAATTTGCATTATATTCTGAAATAAATTATATATTCCATTATACAACTTATTATATATTTAAAGATATAAACTTTATATAATTGCATTTGAAATGGATTAAATACTGAAATACAAATTGAATGATATATTTGAATGTATATTTGAACATGTATTGCAATACAAATTTATTTATAAAATATATTTTCAAATAGATTTTCTATTAGAATTTAGAATAGAATGAAAATTAGAATATAAAGTAGATTATTATTGACACCGGTAAACCGCCATGATATTATGTAAATGCAGAATAAATGTACATTAAGAAAGGCGAATACCATGAAAATCTTAACATTTGCAACACTCAAGGGCGGCGCAGGCAAAACGATGAACGCCTACAATATTGCCGGGGTTTTGGCAGAAACCCACAGAATACTCTTAATCGACGTGGACCCACAGTGCAATCTGTCATCCAACTGCGGAATTGATGTCGGTGATGCTGACCTGAAAACCGTCAAGGACATATTTGCCAACCTGTCGGATACACAGCCGGCACCGGAAGAGGTCATTTTTAAGCATCCTATTGCCGAACTTCCTGGTCTGGACATTATACCATCAAGCATTATGCTGTTCGATACGGAAATGAGCATGGTAAATGTTACCGGAAGGGAATATTTCCTGAAATATTACATTGAGGACAACCGTGAATATCTTGAGAGTCATTATGACTATATTATTATAGATACCAACCCGTCAATGAGCATAATTAACATCAATGCCTTTTATGTGGCTGACAGTATCGTGCTGACGAGTGACGTATCGACGAACAGTATATCAGGAGCAGAGCTGTTTTGCGCACTGTGGGCCAGCAAGCGGAGGTCATTGAGAAAAGAAGACAATATTGCCGCCCTGATTCTGTGCAATTATGACGGACGGACAAACCTTGGCAAAAGCCTGGTTGAATACAGCTCCGATGCGTCATTTTCGGAACGTATTGTGTTGGATACCGTGGTTCCGGCAACTGTAAAGCTGAAGAATACGGAAGTGGAGCACAGGACGGTAAATCTTCTTTACCCGAACAAGAGCATCACAAAAGTTTTCATGAGCATCATAGAAGAGCTGAAAGAGAGAGGAGTGGTATAAGATATGGGTACAGGTACACGATTCGATTCCCTGATTGAAAAGGAAATAGAAAAGAAGAAAAGCAGTGAAAATCCATTTGCAAAATCCCAGCGTACGCTAAAGGGTTCCGACAGACCAAAGGCTGAAAAGACCGAGGCTGAAAACATTCAGGAAACTGAAGTTCCGGAGATTCTGCCGGAAAGACCGGTCATCAGACAGGAACCGGAAGAAAACAGTAAATCTGAAGTCAGCAAGCAGGAGGCAGGGGAGAAAAAGAAAGAAGAAAACTCCACGCCGGCAGCGGCAGAAAAAAGCGAAAGTCCAAAGAGCAGCCAGCTGGATATACAGGACATTCTGGCGGCAACACAGCGCGTTAAAAAGGATGAATCAAAATCCAGATCGTTTTACATGAAAAATTCCGTGTATGAAAAGCTGGAACGCCTGGCAGCAGAACGACAGATTACAGTATCGCAGCTACATGAAATCATCCTGGAAAGTGTACTGGAGAAAATGTAGCAATATGCAAGAGGGTTTTCGATGACAGAAAATACAAAAGTATCTATTCGGATTTCAAAAAACGATAAAATTCTTATGGCATGGCTGAAAAAATCGGGTGAAATTGCAGAAGTACCCCTTGTGGCTTACGTAAAGGCGGCAATCCGGCCCTTTCTTAAAGGAAAGGCATTCTGCATAGGGCGGATTAAAAAAAGCGAAGCTGAGGCGTTTAACGCAGAATCCGACTATACGGCAACACTGCGGTTTACCCAGTCAAAAGATGGGGACATCATAACCTGGCTGGACAACATTAAAAATAATCCTTATGTAATGACCAGCACAGCCATAAAATCCATTCTTACATCGTCCATTTCCGTCATAGGAGACGGAGAGGAGGAATATATTCCGGGATACAGGGAACTGGCTGGCTCCGCAATAGAAAATGAAAAAAATACGCTGGATATACCGTGATTGGCATATCCAGCGTATTTTTTGTTTCACTAGTCGAACTGCCGGTCGGTACTGCTTGGTTAGTACAATCAATAAAAAGTTGCTCATTGAACAAAAAAACTATTGACAAATATGCTCAGTGAGCATATAATGTAATTACAACAAGGAACATCAGTATGACGAAGGCAATCTAAAGGAGGAAAAATTATGTCTAAAACAATAAGAGTACATTTTGACTGCAACGATGTTGCGGTTCTTGACGAAAAAGGAGAGGAACTTGAGGTGTTTTGCGAAATATCTCAAACGGAATTTAGAAAAAAGTTCCCCAATGTAGATGATTACATGGGGACAAGTTTGATTCCGATTTATCTCGACAACGGAGTTGTAGTTACCATGCGTAATGACGGTTATGGTAATTACAAGGATTGGAACGGTAGAGCTTGCTACCGTTCGGTAGTAAGGGAAACCGTTCCAGATGAGGAAGGAGAAACAGACTACGAGACCACGGACTACTTCTATCTCGTGGGAGAATTTTATTTTAGAAACAAAAATAGTTTTGAACAGGAGTAATTTAATGAATATTGTCGAAGCAAGAAAAAAAATGCACTTATCTAGAAGGGAAGTTTCGGACTGGCTTGAGATTCCCTATAGAACAATGTGCGGCTGGGAGAATGGCGAAAGAGTTTGCCCGGCGTATGTTGAAAAATTAATCGTTGAAAAAATATTGAGAGGAAAAGAAGAACATGATTTATAAGGATAAAAAAGGCTAGGCTTCAACAGCCTAGCCCAATGACGCATTTTATATCACGGACGTTTACCAAGCGACAACGGATAATGCGTCATAAGTATAATAACACAATCAGTTTAAAAAAACATACTCCTTTGTAAATTTTTTACAAGAGAGTATGTTTTTACTTTTTAAATTAGTACTTTGCTTTCAACCCAGAAGCTCACCTGCCCCGGTACACCGACACGCGCCGGGCTGTTAGTCATGCGCACACGTCCATTGCGCACCGTGTTGTCCCATGTGTAGTTATATTGCGCAAGTATATGTCAACGGGTCGTTTTCATCTCTTGTACGGCTCATTTTTACCTCTATGTCGTGTGCCTGTAGATTGCGTTAATTATTTTTTCCTCCAGTATACTTTCCTCGCTCCCGGAAAAAGAGCCAAGAGAGCAGAGAAGTATTTCTGTCCGGCCGCCGGGGATTCCGTAGCCGGACACAAAGCACTGCCGGGAGCTGGAAAAAGTAGCTGCACCGCCACGGTATACCGCTGAATGCATGGGGCAGGAAGCCCTTCCGAGAACGTCAAAACTCCATGCTTCACCTTCCACTCCGGAAAGTGACCAGTTTCCGCTATAATTTCCAACCATGGACAGAATGTCGGAACCGCTCACATACTTCCCGAACTGGGAATAAAAATCAACCGTATTTTCAAAGACGGCAGATACGCCGCGGCTGTCATAATAAGCGTCTTTTTCAACCGGAAAAAAACATCCGGCAGAAGAAGCAAATTCATCCGTGTCAGTAACGGATACAAATCCGGACTGGTCAAGAAATATGCTGCCGCTGAAGGTTTCATCTATCAGGGTGCATCTGCATCCGTCACGGACAAGTACAAGATGGGAGTGGTAGGCAGCCCCGTCATCTGCCTGGTAAAGGGAAAGATACGCTTCGTAGGTGCCTTTTTCAACAGGCATTACCAGTCTGTTCCGTTCCGGTATGTCACCACCCACAATCCCGACATGGAACGGGGTACAGAATGGGTCACAGATGATGATGGTTCCGTTTTTATTCCTGACCCGGAACTGGCCAATATATCTCAGCTGCATCACTGCTCCTCCGTACCATCCGGAAGGCACAGCGGGCATGGCGTGTAACCAAATTCCTCGATTTCCTCCATGGTGGTCTCAACTTTCATTTTCCGCTTCAGCTCGTCGCATGAAGCCAGATGGTAAATAAAACCGCCCTGTTTCCTGTAATATACCTCAGCTTCGGAGTTTCCGTCATCTTCCCCTGCTGCCTTTCCTCCCGCGGAATGAAGCCATTGTTCAAACTCTTCCTCGCTGTCAAAAACCATGGTCATGGTTTCCTCACTTTCATCCTCAAAAGGTTCAAAAGGTGGATACAGGTATCCTGTTTTGTTGTGTCTGGTTACCGCCACCATGTAATAGCAGTTACCGCCATTGGTTATAAGGCGGATGAAAAGATTACCGTTCGTATCAGTACAGTATACGCTGTTGGAAGGGAATTTGGCAACAACGGAATCCTCCGGGTAATGTGTGGTAACACCGTCACCATACGAAAAGATACATGCTCCGGCGCCCATTGCCTCCACAAGTGCGTCCGATGTTGATATGCTGCTTCCGTGGTTCCCGGCAATATAGACATCACAGGATACATCGTGGCCGGCAATCAGCATTTTTTCCGCTTCGGTGTCAAGATTGCTCGTATAAAGGATTCTCTGCCCGCAGCAGTCAATTAAAACTGCCACACAGCCATCCTGCGCATCCGTCTGCCATTCATCCGGAATGGTGAGAAGTTCCACGCGGCCGGAACCGATGTCAAAGCTGTCACCGTCGGATACAACTGTGGCAGAGCGTCCGGATATGGAACTTACAAAGTCATTATATGTGTCCCCCGTTCCTGGAACACTGCAGTACAGTATGTTTTCCACATCAAAGGAAGCCAGGACGGAAGGGACACCTCCTATGTGTTCTGCATCCATGCTGGTGATGACAAGATAGTCAAGGTCTGATATTCCATAACCGGAAAGTGTATCTGCAAGGGCAGAAGCAGAAGTTTTCCCGCCACAGTCAATGAGTGCACTCATTCCCCGGGATTTAACCAGCACTGCATCCCCATATCCGACATCAATGACAACTACATCAAAGTCCTCCGAATCAAGTGCCAAATCGGTATTTCTTTCATAAACGGTCTGCTCCTCGTCCCCATGGGTCTGCTCCTGCGTCCCTGTTTCGCTTTCCGGCTCTGCTGTTACGGTACCGGAAACATATTGTGTTTCCTCCGTGACCGTTTCTTCTTCCGGAAGCTCTGAGGGGCGGCGGGAGAGGATGGAAACAACGGCGGCATTAATAATTACGATAATCACAAGCAGAAGGATAAGCTTCTGCTTTCCTGAAAGATTTTTTAACAGTTTTCTCACTTTTTAACCTCCACAATTTCTGAATTTTTCTGCCGAACATGCACTATTTTACGGCAGAAATAAAAATTAATCAACACAGTGTCTTTCTTTTCCGGCCGGCGCATGGCAGAAAGAAAAACATTGACATATAAGAACAAATGTTCTATACTTGTAGTAACCGCTCCATTTTGTTTTCCGGAGGAACCGGAAACAGTACCATGGAGGCGGGAAAGGAGTTCCATGGCAGAAGGCAGAAAAAATGATACCAGCCTGCATGACGAGATATACAGTTACATCGTGGAATATACAACACAGCATCTGTATCCTCCGTCATACCGGGAGATTCTTGCGGCGGCAGACTGCAGAAGTCTGTCAACCGTCCACTGGCATGTGCGCAGGCTCGCAGAAGAAGGAAAACTTATTATTTCCAGCGGAGAATCAAGAACAATCACCCTGACAGGTTATTCACTTGTACCGGAAAAATAAGGCTTCGGAAGAGAAGCCTTATTTTTTTGTCCTTTCAGCTAAAGAATGAAGGACATTAAGGCAATTTGTCAAGATGCTGCCGGAAAATATTAACGTGGATATTGACAAGTTTGTGTAACGGACACTATCTTCTGCTTACTGACAGACAAACGGAAGGGGGAACATGATAATGTATCCAATGATGGGAAAAGACGGAAAGACGTTTTTTCCGCCATATATGACACCTGGGGAAAAGGAGAAACTGAAAGATAAAACAGACGAAGATCCGGAGTATCTTTTCTGCGCATGCCGGAAAATGACAAAGGAAAAGCTCTATTACAGACTGTCCAGCGATCTGAGGTTCATTCCGGTTCACCATGGTTATGAACACAGTAAAAACTGCCAGAGGGGAGGAAGGCTTAAGCGCCCGGAAGGTTATCTGGTGAACGATGACGGCAGTGCTGTTGCATACCTTAAGTTTAACTGCACGAATTTCACAATCCCAAAAGAGGATAATAAGAACCAGAAAGAGCCGGCGTGCGCCGCAGAGGATGAGTCCGGCTCATGCGGGGAAAAAACGAAAAAGGAAACAATGGAAAAGGAAACAAAAAAGCCGGAAAAACAGGAAAATGGGGAAAAGGAAGAAAAGGAACCATATCTTGACCTGCTTACATTCGTGAAAGCAGTCAATTATGACACCTATATGAACCGGCTGCTTACAGGCAAAAAGAATCTGAGCGCCGATTATTTTGCAGCATCCGTGTGGGGGCATACCAGGGACGTGTACATTTCCGGTATCAAAAAGCCCCTTCATGACCTTAACCTCGACAGGGACAAGGTTTCTTTCTTTTACAACAAATACGGCGGCACGGCAACCAGCGCGACTGGTTTCATGACGCTTGCCCTTAATATCGGTGAAAAACAGCTGCAGTATATGATCAACGACCGGATATATGCAAAGGCTGCAAAGAAGTTTGCAGACATGTATGAAGGGCTGGAACCGGATTCCTGCCAGAATGTCATGGCTGCCGGTTTCCTGTACAAAAAGGTAAGCAGGGCAGGGAAGGAGTACAAGACTGTTGGGCGGCTGTGCCTGTTCCGCGTCAATTACAACGGCCTGTTCTGCGATGATATGCCGTCACAGCAGATAATGGACCGACTGTCTTCCTATGCTTACAGCAACCGTGACAAAGGATACGTCATGCAGCCATGCCAGAACTTGGAGGATGAAGATGGTCCGGTGGCATTCCTGATTACGGAAACAAAGGATATTGCGTTCTTTAAGGATACTGCTTCCGAAAGATATAAAGATACTTACAGCGTATATGAATGCCGGAATGAAAGTCTGGATTACAGGAAGATTGATGCCGCAGTCAGACAGAAGGAGTAGAAAAGCCCCGGAGCTCATCCCAATGTCATTAAGTTAGGCAATTTTTTAACCAAAAAGTAACCCTCCTGAAACTTTGTAAAAGAAAAAGGGAGGGTTGTTTTTATTATGATATATTTCTCAAACACAATATTTATTCTATGTAAAAATTTGAAGATAGTCACATAGAGTGGGTAATAGACTTACTTATAAACTTAATCCGAATACAATGCGTACATTTTGATGATTAGTATCCATTGAAAGCATATAAGGAATAATTTCAGTATAAAATTCACGAGCGATTGCAGAATGTTTACAATCTTCCTCGAAATAGTATACTTCTTTATTCCAATTAAAATTTTGTATTTCATCTAATGATAAGTATGAAGTATAAGCTAAATCTTCTAACCAAAATGCAGTTTCCTTATCAATATCTGAAGGTAAACCTTTGCATTCGCAAATCACGGAAAGTTCATTAAAATTTTTCTTATCATAACCGCACAAAATATGGAATAGACCACTATTTCTATCAATCGGGACCATATTATGGCTCCATTCAGAGTTTTTTACCAGATTCCATTTGTTGGTCTCAGAATTCTTGTGTTCTATAAACATCCAGATATCAGCACCCATCAATCGTTTCTCATTTCCTTCATTATTTTTCCGGATTCTGCTTCATAGCATCCATATACATTCCAAGAATTGATTTGTTTTTTATCATTGTTTTCCTCCATATATGTGACGAGAATGTTCATTTTCAATAATAAAATTCACACCTTCGCCATTTTTTAAGTACCAATCTTCTCCGTATTTATGTGTTAAAAATTTTTTCATCCCCTCTTGCGTTTCATATAAAGATTTTCCTATTGATATATAGTTTTTAGTTTCTCTTATTATATTATTAATCAGTTCGGTGTTACCATCTAATCTAACATATCCTTCTAGCATAGTGGATGGCATTTCCATATAACCAGGTAAAAATGACATATTTTTTATCCTCCTATATATCTATATTTACTGAATGTGGCGGGGAGGATTTGAACCTCCGGCATCACCTGTACGGTTCATTACACGCTTTTACGATGCCATACAGGAGTTCAAGAATCTTAATGACATTGGAGCTCATCCTCCGGGGCTTTCACTTTTCAGCTGTTTGAATCATGCGACACCTGATTGACTATATCAAGGTGCATCTTATCCTGGTTCTGCTCCATGTCCTTTTTGATAAGCCCGACAATATAATCCTGAAGTGTCATATTGTTCATTGTCACATAAAGTTTAACCTGTTGGTGGAAATCCCTGTCCACACGCAGGACGATATTCTTCTTGTCTTCGCCCACGATAATTCCTCCTTCCGGTTTCCGATATCTGATATTCTATCATTCTGCATGTAATTATTCAAGCGTTATTTACAAAAAGAACAAATGAAAGATAGCGTGTTTCCATTATTCCGTCATTCCATCATTTCACGGAAAGAAGGATTGACTGGATGTAGTTCCCCTGGATTTGATTGAAATGTATATAGTTACATGGCAGTTATTTCTATATCCCAATGGCAGAATTTGCCATACCCCATAGCAGAATTTGCCATGGGGTAAACCTGTGTTTCTGATACAGGCTGAAAAAAATGTAAATGAAGTGAATTAATGAATCTGGGAACAAAAAAATCTCTGTTCCGTCATATTTTGGAATAGGGATTGAAAAACCGTAAAATCTCGGCTCCTCTATTAAGAATTAAAAAAATATGCCGGTCAGAATGACCGGCATATTTTTTTCCGGCAGAAACTGCTGGCTCAGATATAGAATCTTTCCAGTGTCCCGTCACTGCCATTCTTTCCCACCACGAAAAAGTCCGGTCTGCCGGAATCAATGCCGTCATAGGTAAGGAAAAGGACTGTCTGCAGGCTGTCTCCCCCCGGGCGGCCGTACAACAGGTCACTTCTGGAAATGCTGCTGCCGCCATGGAAAGAAAGAAGGTATCCGGATATGTCAGCGCAGAGCATCTCAACCTGCCGGAAGTTTTCGCAGGCACAGATAAAGGTGATGTTCTGCATTGGCGGCGCCATGGAGAGAAGCATCTTCATGCGCGCAAAGGCGGTAAACTCTTCGGATATGTTTTCAACCACAATGAGGCGCTGACCGTTTATGTATACGTCAGGAAACAGGATATCATTTCCGGCGCCGCAGCGGACCGGAAGAGGGCGTGACTTTTGCACACCGGTGTAGCCGCAGACTTCCAGTATCCTGCCGGCATAGCCCGTAAGGGAATTATGGGAGAAATAGCATGCCATATCATTGTTGCAAGAACAGAATACCCTGAGCCCGCCATAGGAATATCCGGCAAGCCGGCTGTCAAGGAATGCCCTTAAGATGGCAGCCCTTCTTGCACGGTAGCGGTTCCGTATCTGGTCTGCCCTCTGCTCAGCAGTGTGTTTCTTCCTTTCTTCTACATCTGCTCCTCCCCATTTAAGGAATGGTGCTATCCGTGTGTTAAGCCCGTGATGCCCGAACAGTTCATCCAGCTTTTTCATGAAAAAAGGATACTGCCGGCCAAGTACCCTTTTCAGGTATTCCTCATCCATGGCACTGATTCTGTCTTTCAGCATCTTGGCGGTCGCCTTTTCCATGTCATCGTCTGCCAGTATGATCCGGATAATCTGTTTGTACTCATACAGGGATAATCCATGCTCCGGTGTGCTGGCACCCAGCTCCCTTTCAGGAACGTTCATAAGAAAAAGGAGGAAGTGGTCTGCATACTGGGCGGCACTCATGTTCCCAAAAAGGTATTCGGAGTAGTTGTTGAACTTGGATGTGATTACCTTCACGCGCTGGGAATAGTTATCCTGTTCCACATAGAGCATGAGCGGTGTGGCACCGGCGCTGCTGCCGGACAGGTAACGTACACAGGCATCGCACCGCAGGGCAAGACTACTGTGGCTGCATACGGTATCAAGGCTTGTGAAAGTTTTGAAATATACTTTGCCGGCTGTGTCAACCGCAACCTCTTCCCGGAAAGCATACTGGGGAAAAAATTCATGGAAGCCGGCAAGGGCAACACGGAGGTCGGTAAGAAGCAGGTCATGTGTGGATGAGGAGGCAGCAGCTGACGGCCGCGGGGATACATATTCCTCACTGCCGAACAGTGCATCAAGGGAGCGCTCAAAGCGGGAAAAGCTTGCAGAGGGAATGCTGTAATCTTCAAGCAGCTCCCTCGCCTTTTCATATCCTCTGGATGTAATGTAATAGACGCCAGGATATCCGCGTCCGATATCCTGGCTGCGGATAAGGTCATCCTTTCCAAGAAGGGACAGCACACGGTAAAGGTCGCTTTTCTTCTTGCAGCTCCAGTCAAGCTTCAGGAGCTGGTCACAGGTAGCTGAGCCAAAAGCATACAGAAGGATAAGAAGGGCAGACTTCTTATCAATGGCGGCATCTTCCCGGAAGGATATCTCCGGGCAGGCAGCAGCTACAAGTTCGAGGTTTCTCTTATACAGGTTTCTGGTGCGCTGTGCAATTACGTTCTGATTTGTGGTTGGTTCTGACATGGTATTCCTCCGTTAATTGTTATTGTGTGATTTGTAGTCATTGTGTTCTTTATGTGTGATTTGTAGCCTTTGTAATATTTGTGGGCTTTTCTCCTCCTACTGCCAGCAAAGGGAAAAAAGCAGAAAAGGAGTGGAATCTTCTCATGGGCGGCAGATGCCGGAAAGGGTCCATGCCGCATAAAAGAGAAGGGTGGTCTGCCTGGTGCCGGTCACAATCTGGCGGCGGCGCCGGAGGCGCCCGCCAGTCTCTTTCTCGCCGGCAGGAAAATGGAAAGGAGAAAAATCAGTTTCTCTTTCAAAAATAGCCGGCTGTAATTTTATCCCTGCTGCCCGGAAAAGAAAAGAGAGACCAAAAAGAGACCAAAAAGGCTGCTGCCATCTTCTGGTCTTCTTGCCGGCAAAAAAGTTTTCAGAAGCTTCCACACCTTCACTCCTGTCTGTTGCCGTCAAAAAGCATTCCGGTTCTTCCATCAATATCTTCCCCGTTGATACAACTTGTCAACCATCTTCTGGAAAAGTTATCCAATCGGCAGCGCCGGAAAGAAGAGAAGGATTTATGAGGAAGAGTGGAAACACCTTTTCAGGCGGCGGAACAGTTCTTTTTTTGGCGGCAGAACGGGCTGAAAAAGGTATTTAATCCAGCCAATAAAAATCCAAGGAACAGCGCAAAATCAGGGTTTTGCAAATGGCATTCTCATTAACCTACGAACTCCCTTATGAGGTTAATGGAAAAGCAGTGGAAAAAAGCTTTTTATTTATCTCCGAGGTATATGATAAAATGACAGGAATCCGCCTATTATTTATCTATGAGGTAAATGAAATCAGGCAGCGACAGGCTGTCATTTATCTAGCAGATAAAAATAACAGAAATCCAAGGTGAAATATGGCATAAACCAGTTGACAAGTAGGTGTAACGGAGTATATAATAATTTTAGAAACGAACAAGTGTTCGGTTGACAAAGAAGGGTTTTCATATTGATTTGGTAAAGGAGGTTGAAGTTATGTTGGCAAATGTTTTTGGTATTTGTGTGATAGGTGGCTTTGCTATTTACATGTGTCTTGTAATCGTGCGTACTATTTGGGCATTTAGTGACCGTGATAAGCAGCGCATAATTACGAGAATGATGAGACCCTGAGATTATCAGTAATAAGTGGATACGTTGTGACAACAAGAAGCAGGAGGTGGCGCAATGAATAGGGATAGTGTTTATAAGTATAGGCTTATTACTGCTTTTGTTTGTGTGGCAGGTGTTTTTATTGATGCGATAAAAAAGTATTTGTCTGTCCGAAATGCACAAACAAAACTTTATATCCTGTAAATGGAAATGAGGATATTGTCGGAATTGGTTATCACGAATTATGTATTTGTGATGAATGTGGGGCTGAATTATTATCCGAACCACAGGTTGATTTTTTGGTTAATTTTATCGAGGTTGAAAATTAGATTTGGTGGAGGTATTTTGTTATGAACGAAACAGAATTAAATATGAGTGCTTTTGAAAATGTAGCAAATAATATGTTACCTATTATGATAAAGTTTTTAATTGCAATCGGAATAACTGTATGCTTATTAAGTATTGTGGTTGCAGTATATGCTTACATAAAGAAAAAGTGCGACACAAAGACGATTTTAAAATATTTTATGCTAACCTTTATCAGTGGTGCTATGGTTAGTATAAGTGGGGTTCTTGTAAACTTTATGGCTAATTTTAATATTGAGTTTACCACTTACAAAGTAGAGATACCATTATACCTTATTGTTTCTTTAATTATTTTATCTTTGATTATGAAAAACAAGAATAGCAAGACAAACTGAAATTTCGATTGATGGAGGTGTTTATATGAAAAACAAGACGTTATGGACTATTATTATTTGGCTAATAATCATGGCAATATCTGAATTGCCATTGCAATGGGACGGTGTACTAACTGTGATAGAAGCCGTTCCTATAAGCATTATAGTTTTTATTGACTTATATGTAATACTTTCAATACTGGCATTGGCATTGGCTAAATGTGTAATTAGAGCAATTGAAAAGCTTGAGAAGCACCCATGCATTGATATGGCAAATAACACATTGAAGTCACGGCTTCTTACTGATGAAGATGTCGACAAATGGGAGGAATACAAGCAGTTAGAGGAACAGGGCAGACTTGTCAAGTTGCCTTGCAAGGTTGGAGATGCTTATGTGTTTACAGCCAAAAAAAGTTTCCTGAACCCGGATACAAATCAATATGATACGATTCAGCGGAAAATGACATCCGAGGAAGTTGAGAAGCATTTTGAACTTTCTGCAGCATGTTATCGCGAGAGCCATTCAAAGGATACGGAGAGAACATTAGTTGATGAAATGGATGACTATCACCAGAATTATGATTCAAAAACAGAAACCCCAATGAAACTATGCGCTTACGAATATGAACATAATGATGGGGATCAAATATGGTGTGATACAACTACCTTTTATCAGGTAAATGATACTATAAAGAAGGTTTATACAGAAGGATACAATGGAAAAGAAAACGAATCTTTTGTGACAAAAAATGAAATGGTACAAGAAATGGAAGATGTCAAAACAAAAGTAGGTCTATACCAAAGAGGTGGATTTAGTATTCTTAAAGATTTAGAGAATGTCCAGGAAAATACAATGCCACTCAGGCATTCACATAGAAGATAAAGGAGATTATTGCTGAAAAAGGATATTCCGTTTTATGTGGAATGGTATGTTGCAATGAAAATCCATACATGAAGGATATATACAGCAGGGAAACAAAAAGTTAAATGAAAAGCGGATACATCCAACGCAAAAGTCAGTGGCACTATATGAATGGTTACTCGGCAGATATGCAAAAGAGGGCTACAAAATATTGGATACTCATGTAGGAAGTGCGAGCAGTTTAATAGCCTGTCACCGAATGGGATTGCAATATGTTGGATTTGAACTGAGTGAAAAATATTACAAAAAATCAAATGATAGGCTGGAAATAGAAAAGTCACAGCTTACATTATTTGATTTTGGTATGGAAAGGAAAATGAATTATGAATAAGATTGATGATAAGGTTGCTCATTTGCTGGAGCTACCATTACCGGATAGTGGTGGAGAGATACAGCTTACAGATGCTCACATACAGTTAATTCATGAGATTAGTGAAATGTGTAACAGTATTCCGTTGGTACAGGACACAAAGGAACAGGCGGAGAAATACGCAGAGGGGATTACTGCAGAGCAGGTTTATGTTGATATGCTACATAAGGTTGTAGAAGCTCCAACCAGATTGCACATGAGAGCGGCTGTGAGAATGCTCATACCGGTTATAGACAGAAAGCTGAAAGGCGGTGATTGTGTTGGGGTTGAGTAATTGTGAGCAGCAAATGATAAAGGCACTTGCGGAAAATGATGTTAGAGAGGCTAGAAAGTGGGCTTTGCTGGTTCTAGATGAAGATAAGACGCAGAAGAATAAGTATTTTGTGAACAGGTATAGAAGCATATTGACAACAGAGGGGGCAGGAATGATTGAACTTCCAGGCAACCTAAAGGACATATTGCTTTGCGAAGATGTTACGTTGTCGTTTAAGGAAAATAGATACTATGTGACGGAACGGCAAGAAAAAATAGCAAAAGAAATTTTCAGAATGGCAAAAGTAAGTGGAAAACTCATGGAAATGCAAATTCCTTACAAGAATGCAACGCTGCTCTATGGTCCTCCAGGAACTGGAAAAACAATGTTCGGAAAATACATAGCATATAAGATGGGATTACCTTTCTGTTATCTAAATTTTTCAAAGGTTGTAGACAGCTATATGGGAGTGACTTCAAGAAATATATCACAAGCATTTACCTATGCTTCTACAAATCCTTGCGTTTTTATGTTGGACGAGGTAGATACTATCAGCTGTAACAGAGCCGACGGGGATAGGAGCGGTGCAAGCAAGGAAATTGGCAGAGTAACAATAACTTTAATGCAGGAATTTGATAGATTGGCAAATGATGTAGTTGTGATAGCAGCCACGAATAGAATGGATATTTTGGATGAGGCATTTGTGAGTAGGTGCCCTCAAAAATATGAAATGCCACCATTCACACCGGAGGAAAGCAAGGTAATGGTTCGTAAATTTTTAGCGGACATAAGTATTGATATTCCAGATTATGAAATAGATAAGGTGATCCAAACCAAAGCAGACCAACGCTCAATTATGGGAGAGATTATTAGGTTGGTAGCTGATAGATTAGAGGTGCAGTAATGAAGCAACAGGAAGTAGTAGATTGTATTAAAATTCAAAGCCGAGAAAGCAGAAAAGAGGTATAGAAAGATGAATATGGAATACTTATTTTATTTATTGTATGTAGTGGTGGCAGCCCAGCTTTTTATTAGTAAACCAAAAAAGAATATCGGTTATACAAAAGGGCGAAGCTTCTATAAGGTAAGTGGAATAGTAAATGTAATATTAGGTGTTGCAGGAATGACAGCAATCAATCTTTTGTTAAGAGATAAAGGCATAATTCCTCAGATGTATGTCTGGATAGGGCTTATAGGTTTTATGCTTATAGAGGTTTACGGACTGTTCTGCATAATAAAAATGATATTATCGTCAGAACCTTAATGTTACTATAAATAGGAATTGAACAAAATTGCTGCGCGATGGCATGCCAAGGCTGTGGCATAGCGATTTTGTTCAATAAGAATTTACGGAGGTAGAAAAGATGATCCGAAAAGGAGATAAAGTCATTATGAATGGCAAATATTATGTGTCAGAGAAAAATAAAGACAAGGAATTTATTGTAACAACCGAACCAGCAGAGGTATGTGGGACATTATCCGTCTGGCTTGAAGGATTTAGAGGTTGTTATGCGGTTGATGGATTAACGAAAGTTGGTTCATTGAACTGAGATATTAGAATTTATTACAAGTAAACTGAAATGAGGTGACAGTGTTGGAGGTAAAGAGAAAAGCATTACCTAAGAGTGTAAGGATTGCAGTATACCAAAAATGCAACGGTCATTGTGCATACTGTGGGTGTGATTTGCAATATAAGGATATGCAAGTAGATCATGTGATTCCGCTGAATGGATGGAATGAGCAAGGAACAGACACAGTGGATAATATGCTTCCTGCCTGCCGGAGCTGCAATCATTATAAGAGTCGGTCCACACTTGAAGGATTCAGAAAGATGGTAGAAGCCATGCCGGACACTCTGATGCGTGACAACGTTACATACAAAAATGCAGTAAGGTTCGGACTGGTAATTCCGAACAAGAAGCCTGTTGTTTTCTATTTTGAGAAAATTAACTAAACTGAAATATTTTGTTGGAATACAAAAAACTTTCAACAGAATATTAAATGCACGAAACATGCTATTGACAGGTATAGAGAAAGAATGCTAAAAAATGGTATGCCGGATGCAGATGTGGAAAAACGCATAGTGCAGATGGTTCTTCAGAGCAGTCTGATAGGGTTAATAGACGGAATGGAGCATAGAAGCTGCAATGGCAGGATTTTTGTCTGTAAGCGCGAAATGCATGATGGTGTGGAGAGCCTTGTGGTTGTTACCATTCTCATGAGCGAGACACTGCAGAAGGGTATGGCTAAGGGTGGAATTGACAAATTCGTATCTCAGGCGGAAGAAAGGAAAGGGCACAAAAGAAAGAAGGTGCTATGATAGATTGCAGATGGAATGGAAAGATATATAGCAAATCCGGAAATTATATGGCAAAAAGGTTGTTATCTCTGATGAAATTAGAGATTATTTAAGGCAGGCAGATGAGTATAAACAAAAGGTAAACGAAATTAAATAATAAATTCAAATGCGGAGAAGGAGGCTTTTATGCACGAAAATAAAGCTCGTATTATTAATAAAATCTTGGGGTTGGCAATGGCATTGACAGTTTTGGTGCTAGGAATAGTGGTTAATTTTGATATGTATATAATGAAAATACCTATGATGGCATGTGCATGTTACTTATTTCTGGGCGATGAATCGAAAAGCAATGCAGAGAAGGTGATAACTGCTATATCGAATGCATTTTTATTCATTATAGGTCTGGCTGTACTATATAGGAACTATCACCAAATAATCTTAGGCATGTATCGTTTTTGTAATTTACGAGGATGAAATACCTAAAATATTATAATATAGATATGAAAAAGTTTTCGGATACCTAATGCTATGAGTGGTCTTGATAGAGAGATACCAGATAGGAAGGATATATACAATGGAATATGAAACAAGTAAGACAGTAATATGTAGTGATACAAATGAAACATACAGGGTAGGTGATATCGTCAACATTAAATTCAAAAATGGTGGCGGATGTGGTGGATGCAGGATTAAAAAAATAACAGACACAGGATTTCATTTTAATCAGGGTAGTGGAAGAGATAAGAGCGTCCAGTATAAAGAGATAGCTGAACTTTATTAAAATGGCAAAACTATGGAATCATATCTCTGCTTAAACATAAAAAGGAGTTGACATGGAAGATACAGCGGATTATATAGTACAATCTCAGACAGAAAAACATGAAAGTGATATAAGAACTAAATTAACATTATTAGAAGGCAGATTTCAGAACATTACAGGCGATTACATAGATACAGATTCTGTAGATTTCTTTCATCTTTTAAAAAAGAAAGGTTATTCGACGGTTGATTATGAAGAATGCTGCA
>ERZ1106915.1601-NODE-1601-length-17535-cov-25.086213_pt1 | contig 17535 bp, 17 predicted proteins | sample MGYA00403653_ERZ1106915 | MGnify/ENA primary metagenome ERZ1106915 (study PRJEB35170, sample SAMEA104062404) | human gut metagenome | biome: human gut; feature: human-associated habitat; material: faeces | place: Denmark | collected 2012-06-06 ... | reverse complement strand
ATCCTCTTGTGAAGAAAGTTGCATAAAAGCTAAGTATATTTTCAATAAAGTTGTGGAATTTGTTTCTCATGGAAGTTCATCTCCTTTCTTTTTACGATGTCATTATAAAACACGAAAGGTTATATTACTTGCCAAAATAAAAAAATAATTGGACAAAAATTGCAAAAAGCAGAGACTTTAATCCTCTGCTTTTTGTTTTATATGTTTTTACGATATTCAGAAGGTGACAGTCCTTTTGCCTTTTGAAAAATCCGGCTGAAATACAGTGGATTATCATAACCGACAATTTGTGCGATCTCATTGATGTTATATTGTGTATTTTGAAGCAGTGCTTCGGCATTATATATTCTTTTTTGCAGAATAAATTGTTTTGGCGTGATTCCGGCATATAATCTGAAATTACGGATAAACCAACTGGCACTGACATGATTTTGTTCGGCATAGTCATCAATACTGATTGGTTCATTGTAGTGCTCGCTGAAATAAGAAATTGCCTTGTCTATTTCCTCGGCAGCACGAGAGTTATCTGTGTTGATAGAAGATTTAAAGTGGCGCTGTAGTTTTATAAAAATTTGTTTTAAATACATTTCAAGCATTTCGGAATAGCTATCCTGACACATTTGTAATTCATTTATCATAGCACGGAAAAGATACTGATATTCCGAACTAGAACCACAATGAAACACCATTTTATCATTTGTCAATCCATAGGAACGGAGCAGATTAGTGACATTGTTTCCTGTAAAATGAACCCAGTAAACTTCAGTCTTGTCTTTGGCATAATATTCATATTTCTGTGGTTCTTTTGGACGGTATAAAACCATATGACCAGCATGAACAATCGTTTCTTCCTCATCATTGTTAAAATGAAAATGAGCTTTCCCGGCAGCAATAAAGATCAACTGAAAATCAACCCTGCCACGTGGTCTCCATGTGGGGAGTTTAGGGCAAGTATATAACTTGTAAGTTCCACACATGGTTACGACGAGTGGCTTAGATTTATCTTTTCTGTCGATTGTTGAGTTATTGAGATATGCATTATTTGTATACATTCGAGTCCCCCATATGATAAATGAAAAATGTTCATGAATTAATAATCTGAAATATATAAATCTGTGTTCAGTTCATGATGCAATTTTACCATTTTATGCATGTCTTGTCTATTTGGAGTTTGAATGTTAAAAATGATGGAATATATTGTATAAATTGACGTGCTAAGCAACGAAAGTTAATAAAAGCATATGTCAAAAATAACAAAAAAAATAAATAAAGAAAAGAATTTTTGTTAATTATACTGTTTTGTGCATGTTTTATGTAATTTATGATATGGTTTTTCGACATCAGTTTTTATATACTATCCGTAACAAAGTTGTGGAAACAAAAATAAAGGTAATCGAAAGGAGCAGTTTCACATGGAAGAAAAGAAGTACCTGAAATGGTATAACAAGGTGGGCTATGGAACCGGAGATCTGGCAGGAAATGTTGTGTATGCATTTCTTTCCTCATTTGTAATGTTGTATCTGACAAATACAGTAGGGTTAGATCCGGGAGTTGTCGGAACTTTGATAATGGTGTCAAAATTGTTTGATGGTGTCAGCGATATGTTTTTTGGAACATTGATTGACAAAACAAAGAGCAGACTTGGAAAAGCAAGACCATGGATGTTTTATGCATATATTGGCTGTGCGGTAACTCTTGTAGCGAACTTTGCAATACCGGAAAGCCTTGGAAAAACAGCACAGTATGCATGGTTTTTTATTACCTATACTTTGTTGAATGCAGTATTTTTTACTGCAAACAACATTGCTTATGCATCACTGGTTACATTTTGTACTAAAAATAGCAAAGAACGGGTAGAAATGGGATCGTTCCGTTTTATTTTTGCTTTTTCAACGAGTTTGCTCATTCAATCCATTACAGTTCAGTTTGTAAGGGCAGTGGGCGGTGGAGCTGCTGCATGGAGAACCGTAGCAATCGTATATGCAGTAATCGGGCTGATTGTAAACACAATTTCCGTATTTTCAATCAAAGAACTTCCAGAGGAAGAATTAAAGGCAGGCAGAGAACAGACAGAAGAAAAATATGGTCTGGTCGAAGCAGTAAAACTTTTATTTTCCAATAAATATTATCTTATGATTTGTGCAACTTATATTTGCCAGCAGATCTATTCTGCTATGTTAAATATGGGTCTTTTCTATATGATTTATGTTTTGAAAAACGAAGATTTATATTCGGTCTTTTCCTGGGCAATTAATATTCCTGTCATTATCGCAATGTGTATTACACCTATGCTTGTAGAAAAGATGAAGGGATTATATCGAATGAACCTTGCAGGATACATTCTTGGAACAGCCGGCCGTGTCGGTGTTATTTTTGCAGGCTATATGGGAAGTGTTCCGATGATGCTTGCTTTTACCGCAATCGCAGCACTTGGAATGGCACCATGGCAGGGAGATATGGGAGCTGTTGTGGCAAGGTGTTCAGAATATACTTACCTTACAAAGCATAAACACATTGATGGAACCATGTATTCATGTACATCCTTTGGAACCAAAATCGGAGGTGGAATCGGAGTTGCCCTTTGTGGATGGCTGCTTGATGCAAGTGGTTTTGTTAAGGAAGCGACCGTGCAGCCTGCATCCTGTATGAATATGCTTCATATTATGTATTTATGGATTCCAATGATTCTGTCATTAGTAATTACATTTATTATGTCAAGAATGAATGTGGAAGCAGCTAACCGGAAACTTAGAGAACAGATGGAGGAGTGTTGACATGGAATATAGAGGGATGAAAGAAGATGAGCGTTTGGTTTCGGTTAAACCGAGTCAACGGCAGATTGCTTATCAGAATATGGAATATTTTTGCTGCTTTTTGCCTCTGGCCGAGCAAGTATACGGAACACAGCAAAAATGGAAAAGGTGATATTGTCCGCGAAACAGCAGACGCATGTAAGGAATTTGGTCTGAAATTTGGTGTTTACCTTTCGCCATGGGATAGAAATAATGAAGCTTTGAAAATCTGAAACAGATTTACTTGAAATTCATATTGATGATTCAAGAGCTGCTCCTGTCATGTCTTTTGTAGGTGTATATTAAAAAATAGGATAATTACAACATGCAGCCTCTGAAATATTATTTTAGGGGCTGTATGGAAAGTGAGGAAAATTATGAACGCTGATATGAAATGGTTGGACAATCCGGAAGTGTTCCGTGTAAACCAGTTGGACGCACATAGCGACCATTGTTACTATAAAGATTATGCAGATATAGAAAGAAATGAAAATTCACTGTTACAGTCCTTAAATGGTCAATGGGAGTTTGCTTTTAGCAAAAATGTAATGAGCAGACCGGAAAAATTTTATGAGGAAAGTTTTGATGCATCTGGTTTTGATAAAATTATGGTTCCGGGACATATTGAACTGGCTGGCTATGATAAAATTCGTTATATCAATACGATGTATCCGTGGGAAGGAAAAGAGTATCATAGAGGAGCCTACAGTATGGAGAGCACTGGGAAAGAAGCGGGGATGTTTTCAGAGGCAGAATATAATCCTGTAGGCTCTTATATTAAATGTTTTGACTTAAATGAAACGATGTGTGGAAAAAGAATTCATATCTGTTTTGATGGTGTAGAAGAGGCGATGTATCTGTGGCTGAATGGTCAGTTTGTAGGGTATGCAGAGGACAGCTTCACACCATCTGAATTTGATCTGACACCATTTATCAGGGAAAAAGAAAATGTGCTGGCAGTTCAGGTTCACAAGATGAGCACAGCAGCATTTTTAGAGGATCAGGATTTTTTCCGTTTCTTTGGAATTTTCAGGAATGTCACTTTGAAGGCACTACCCGATGCCCATATGGAGGATGTATGGTTTCAGCCGGTATTAAAACAGGATAATTCAAGTGGAAAAGTATCTGTGATTATGAAAGTAACTGCACCAGAGAAACAGAATGTGGATGCAAGGTTTGTCTTGACCGACAGAGAAGGAACAGTGATAACGGAGAAATGCTTGCAATTACAGGGAAGAGATGGAATATTTACAGGTACAATCCATACAGATGTGCAAAATATCAAACTGTGGGATAATCATAGTCCGTATCTTTATCATGCCTGTGTGGAATTAATAGAGGAAAATGGAGGGGTGCTGGAAGTAGTTCCTTATGATATTGGCTTTAGAAGGTTAGAAGTAATTGATAAGGTGATTTATCTGAACGGAAAACGTCTGGTTATCACGGGAGTAAACCGTCATGAGTGGAATCCGAAAACCGGAAGATGCATTGGAATGCAAGAGATGACAGCAGACATTGATTGTATGCTTAGAAACAATATCAATACAGTACGCACCTGCCACTATCCAGATCAGATTCCATGGTATTACTTGTGTGATAAAGCAGGTATTTATGTGATGGCAGAAACGAATCTGGAAAGCCATGGGACATTCCAGAAACTTGGTGCGATTGAACCGTCATGCAATGTACCAGGTTCCATTCCACAGTGGAGAGAGGTGGTACTTGACCGGGCAATAAGTAATTTTGAAACCTTCAAAAATCATACATCCGTTTTATTCTGGTCTCTTGGAAATGAATCCTATGCAGGTGATGATCTTGAAGCGATGAATACCTACTTCAAGGAAAAGAGGGATGGCAGATTGGTTCATTATGAAAGTTCCTTCTATAACAGAGCATATGAGGATACCATTTCGGATGTGGAAAGCAGAATGTACGCAAAGCCTAAAGAAGTGGAAGAATATTTAAACAATAATCCAAAGAAACCATATCTTTTGTGTGAGTTTATGCATGATATGGGAAATTCTATGGGTGGACTTGGTTCTTATATGAAACTGATCGATCAGTACGAAATGTATCACGGAGGATTTATATGGGACTTTATTGATCAGGCAATTTTGGTAAGAGATCCAGTAACCGGAAAAGAAGTTTTACGTTATGGTGGCGATTTTGATGATAGACCGGCAGATTATGAATTTTCCGCAAATGGAATCGTATTTGCAGACCGTAAAGAAAAACCGGCAATGCAGGAAGTGAGGTATTACTATGGATTATACAGATAAGAATAAACTAAGAGTTGTATATGGTGATTACGTGCTTGGTGTGCACGGAGAAGGGTTCGATTATATATTTTCCTATGCGCAGGGTGGTCTGGAATCTGTAGTAAAAAATGGATATGAATGGTTGTATCGCTGTCCGAAACCTACCTTTTGGAGAGCTTTGACAGATAATGACAGAGGAAGTAAGTTTCATATTAAAAGTGGGAGCTGGCTTGCAGCAGATATGTTTATTGACTGTCAGGAAATTGAAGTCATTATGGATGGTGAAGTGCAGGAACCATATGCACCGGATAATAATAGCTATGGTGGTGATGTGGCTGCTGATGAAATAATCGTAAAGTATACTTATGAGACAATCAATCATCCGTCTACAACTGTCATTGTGACCTATACGGTTGGTGTATCTGGAAAAATCCGTGTGGATGTTCATTATAATGGTGTAAAAGGACTTCCGGAATTTCCGGTATTTGGAATGCGGTTTATTATGCCGACTCTGGCAGATAAGTATTTATATAAAGGTTTGTCTGGAGAAACCTATCCCGATAGAAAAGCAGGAGCAAAAGAAGGAATTTATGAGGTTTCTGATTTAAGTCTGACACCATATCTTGTTCCGCAGGAATGCGGCATGAGAATGGATACCGAGTGGCTTGAAGTAACAAGACACACAGGTCTTGATAACAGCAGACCAGACAGTTCAAACCAGACACTCCGTATTGAAAAGACCGACAGAAAATTTGCTTTTTCATGCCTGCCTTATACGGCATCCGAGATAGAAAATGCATTACATCATGAAGAACTGCCGCAAGCAAGAAGAACTGTTCTTTGTGTATATGGGGCTGTTCGAGGTGTCGGTGGTATTGATAGTTGGGGAAGTGATGTGGAAGATGATTATCGTATCAGTGCAGAAGAAGATATAGATTATTCGTTTACTATCTGCTGATTATGATAAGAGAATGTAGATGTGGGATAAATTATGAAATTTGAGATTACCAGAGATTGGTCAAAAAGTTTTTTTGTGATGATCATTGCGGTTATCGTTATGGGAATGTGTGTATCACTTCTAGTAATGTGTGATATGGGAACAGATACTGTGGATGTCAGAGTAAAAGAAATGCAGTGATGGATATGATAAATAGCCAAAAACGTCCGCTAATAGAATTTACAACAGAATATAAAGCAGATAAAGACGAATGGTATCAGATGTGCCATTCGTTTTTTAATAAAAACACAAATTAACCTACTTACGAGCATAAAATGGTGTGCATTGGGTTGTTTTCTGGACTATGAGAATCAAAGTCCCATTGATATGATTAACATGGAAAAGAGGGAGGTGGAATCAATGGAAGTAATGAATTTAGAGAACCAGCAGGTAGTTCATAAAAGGTTTGGAAAAGGTATCGTTGGTGAATTCCTTCATTTTCAATCTATTATAATGCATGGAAAAAAAGGAAATTTTTGTTTGACTTTTCCCAAAAAGAGAAATATAATAACTTTCAAACGAGTAGCAGACCAGCGTAAGTCCAGTTTTGCTGCTCGTTTTTTATTTTTATATACAATGCATTTAAAAGTGTGCAGCTTATCAGCGTAAGTCCGGCTTATGAGGTAAGCACGCACTTTTTTTATGCAGAAAAATGGGAACAAATACTCTGCTGCTGCAAGGGCGAATGCATAGCAGACATTTGATTCACAAACAAGGAGGATTAAGTTAAGATGGCAGAAAGTAACAAGATGAAGGAGATGCCGGTAAATAAGCTCATGGTTCAGCTGGGAATACCGATGATCCTATCTATGGCATTGCAGGCGGTTTACAACATTGTAGACAGTGCTTTTGTTGGAAACATGCGTGTGGGAAGTGAAGCGGCACTTAATGCACTTACCCTGGTTTTTCCGGTACAGATGCTCATGGTAGCGGTTGGAATTGGAACCGGAGTAGGAACAAATGCGCTTCTTGCAAGAACACTTGGACAGGGGAATGATAAAAAAGCAGCAAAAGTTGCGGGAAACAGCTTGTTTTTAGGAGTGATTATTTATGCGGTGTGCCTGCTGTTTGGAATTTTTGGAGTAAAAGCATATATTTCATCACAGACAATTGACCCTGAAGTTATTTCAATGGGAACAGACTATTTAAAAATATGCTGCGTAATTTCATTTGGGATTATTTTCTTTTCATTATTTGAAAAACTCTTACAGGCGACAGGACGTTCACTATATTCTACAATCGGTCAGGTTGTGGGCGCAGTGGTGAATATTATTCTTGACCCGATTATGATTTATGGTATTGGACCGGTTCCTGAAATGGGAGTGAAGGGCGCTGCATATGCAACAGTAATCGGACAGGTGGTATCTGCAGTACTTTTGCTTATATTCCATATAAAATTTAATAAGGAATTTGAACATGATGTAAAGTATATGAAGCCGGAGGGCAGAATTATCAAGGAAATCTATGCAATCGGACTTCCTGCAATTATTGCACAGGCGCTTATGTCCATCATGGTATATGTGATGAATCTGATTTTGAAATTCAGTCCTTCCGCACAGACCGCATACGGATTGTTCTATAAAGTACAGCAGTTTGTATTGTTCCTTGCTTTTGGGCTAAGGGATGCAATCACTCCGATTATTGCATTTGCATACGGAATGCATAGCAAAAAGAGGATTCAGGATGGAATAAAATACGGACTAATCTACACGGTTGCGCTTATGATTATTGGTGTGGCGATTACAGAGATTTTTCCGGGTGCGTTTGCAAAGTTATTTAATGCAGGGCAGTCAAGAGAATACTTTATCGGAGCAATGAGAATTATCTCCATCAGCTTTATTTTTGCCGGAATCAATGTTGCATATCAGGGAATTTATCAGGCATTGGACGGTGGTATGGAGTCACTTGTTATCTCGTTGCTAAGACAGCTGATAGTCATATTGCCGCTGGCGGGCATTTTCTCTGTTTTCGTTAGAAACGAACAGATGGGAGTTTCGCTGATCTGGTGGGCATTCCCGATAACAGAGATTATTGCATGTCTTGTCGGTTATGTGTTTTTAAAGAAAATTAAAAAGAACAGGGTGGAAAGACTAGGTTAAGGAGGAAGCGGTTATGACAAAGAGAATCATCACAATCAGCAGAGAGTTTGGAAGCGGTGGACGTTTTATCGGTGAAGAAGTGGCAAAGAAGCTCGGCATTGCCTATTATGACAAGGCTGTCATTGGACAGATTGCGGAAAAGTCAGGATTGTCACCGGAGTATATTAGGGAAAATGCTGAGTTATCTCCGAAGAAAGGTTTATTTGCATATGCATTTGCCGGACGCGACGTTACAGGAAAGTCCGTAGAAGATATGGTATATGAGGCACAGAGAAAAGTTATTTTGGAGTTGGCCGAAAAGCAGCCTTGTGTAATTGTTGGAAGAAATGCTGATTACATTTTGAAAGACAGGGATGATGTGCTGAATGTGTTTATACATGGGGATATGCCGGAAAAAATACAGCGTATCATAGACTTATATAATGTTGATGAGAAGGAGGCTGTCAAAATGATTGCGGACACAGATAAAAGACGTATGACAAATTATAACTTTTATACGGATCAGAAATGGGGAAAGGCCGGTAATTATACGTTGTGCCTGAACAGCTCACAGCTTGGATATGACAGGTGTGAAGAGATAATTATGGAATGTATTAAATAATTAAATTCCACTCATTAAATTCAATGCATTGGATTTGAAAGCTGTATAGGCACACGGATTTCTGAATAAAAGCTTATAAAAGATGATACTGCTTTGGCGGTATCATCTTTTTGGTTGTGAACGGAATTATAATGTTTATTTGAACAATAAAGTTACATATTTTAACGGTGATTGAGAATAATAAGCAATAATGTCCGGATTGTATATATTGTTTTCAAAGACATCAGACTTTGATATTGTGGGTGTGAATGATTGTGATTGAAATGAATGTAATACATGGATGAAAATGACAAAAAAGACAAGCTATACATCTTAAAACGTGCATAAAACGTCAAAATGCACAAAAAATGATTGCATTTTTGTGAATTAGCACGATTGAATTTGATTGAATATGATTGTAAAATAAAGTCATCAAAAACGGAGAGAGGAGGAAGACAGATGATATACACTGTGACCTTCAATCCTTCACTTGACTATATAGTGGGGGTGGACGATTTTAAGCTTGGTGTGACGAACCGTACCTCATACGAACAGCTGCTTGCAGGCGGCAAGGGAATCAATGTCTCGTATGTGCTCAAGAATCTTGGCTTTGAGAGCACAGCGCTTGGATTTCTGGCAGGCTTTGTCGGAGAAGAATTGAGAAAGAGACTTACAGAGGACGGAATCAGGACAGATTTTCTTGAACTTGAGGATGGGATATCGCGAATCAATGTCAAGCTAAAGAGCATTGACGGCACTGAGATTAACGGCATGGGACCTGATATAGCACCGGACAAGGTCAAAGCACTCAGGGACAAGATTAATGAACTGAAGGCAGGGGACATTCTTATACTTGCCGGAAGTATTCCGCAGACGATGCCTGATACCATCTACATGGATATCATGGCAGATTTACAGGGTAAGGGCGTTGATATAGTGGTCGATGCGACCAGGGATCTGCTCATGAACGTTCTTTCATATAAGCCGTTCCTTATCAAGCCGAACAATCACGAGCTGGGCGAGATATTCGGAGTGGAGCTTAAAGAGAGAGAAGATGTGGTTCCTTACGCAAGGAAGCTTCAGGAGAAGGGAGCACGCAATGTCCTTGTATCAATGGCAGGTGAGGGAGCTGTGCTTATCGACGAGAACGGCGAGGAATACATGAGCGAGGCTCCGAAGGGCATGGTTGTAAATGCCGTGGGCGCCGGAGATTCTATGGTTGCAGGCTTCGTTGCAGGCTATCTTGAAAAGAAAAATTATGAGTATGCATTCCACAAGGGGCTTGCGGCGGGAAGCGCCAGTGCATTTTCAGAACAGCTTGCGACCAAGGAAGAGGTGGAGGCACTTCTTAGGAAGATAGAAGGCAGATAGGCTGACTGATTACAGGTGTCAGGAATAAAAGCATTTGACGGTTAAGCTGCTGAAGCAGTGAAGGTTATATAAAGGTATTAAAAGGTGAATGAAACAATAAGGCTATAACTATACATCATGCAGCGAAGGCATGGTGGGAAACGGAGGAGTTATGAGGATTACGGATTTACTTGATGCGCGAAGCGTGATGCTTGGGGCAGCACCCTCGGACAAGAAGCAGACGCTTGTGCAGGCAGTCGCACTCATGGTTAAGAGTGGAAAGATTGCCGATGAGGAAGCCTACAAAAAGCAGGTTTTTGCCAGAGAAGAGGAGTCTACAACAGGAATCGGCGAAGGAATAGCCATTCCTCACGGAAAATGTGACGCGGTGACCAAGCCGGGACTTGCGGCGATGGTCATTCCGGGAGGAGTTGATTTTGAATCGCTTGATGATGAGCCGGTCACACTTCTTTTTCTTATAGCAGCACCGAATACCAAGGATAATGTACATCTTGATGTGCTCAGCAAGCTGTCGGTCATGCTTATGGATGAGGAGTTTACGGCGAGGCTGCGTGCAGCTAAGAGCGTTGATGAGTTTATGCGGATAATAGATGATGCGGATTCGGAGAAGGCAGGCATTGATGAGAGGCTTAGGAATGATGAAGGAAACGTAAGCAGAATCCTTGCAGTAACCTCCTGCCCGACCGGTATCGCACATACCTACATGGCGGCGGAGGGACTTGAGAAGGCTGCGGCTAAGGCAGGCTGCACAATCAAGATTGAGACAAGAGGCTCAGGCGGTGCGAAGAATGTTCTCACGGAGCAGGAGATAGCGGACGCGGATTGTATTATCGTGGCGGCGGATGCGAAGGTTCCGATGGAGAGATTTGACGGAAAGCATGTTATACAGTGTCAGGTTTCGGACGGTATCAGCAAGGCTGATGAGCTCATTGAGAGGGCGCTTAAGCAGGATGCACCGGTATTCAAGGCGGGAACCCATTCGGAGGAGACAGTGCAGAGTAAGGGAAAGAAGGACAGCTTAGCCCACAGAATATATATGCAGCTTATGAACGGCGTGTCACATATGCTTCCGTTCGTTGTCGGCGGCGGTATCCTTATAGCAATAGCTTTTCTGATAGATGGACAGTGTGTTGACATCAATCTTTTGTCAGCGGCAGAGCGACAGAACTTCGGTACGATTACACCGGCAGCGGCATTTTTTAAGGGAATAGGCGGCGTGGCCTTCGGATTTATGCTTCCGGTTCTGGCGGGCTTCATAGCGGAGGCGATAGCGGACAGACCGGGACTTGCGCTGGGCTTCGTTGGCGGTATGATTGCGGCAGGCGGAAAATCGGGATTTCTTGGAGCGCTTGCTGCAGGCTTCATTGCAGGCTATGTGATTCTGCTTTTGAAAAAGGTATGCGATAAGCTTCCGGAGAGTCTTGAGAAGCTTGCACCTGTGCTTTTTTACCCGGTATTCGGTATACTGATTATGGGTGCCGGCATGAACTTTGTGGTTGAGCCTGTCATGGGTGCAATCAACACGGCACTTAATTCGGGTCTTGCGAGCATGAATGGAACCAGCAGGATTTTACTTGGCTTCATATTAGGAGCAATGATGTCGGTTGACATGGGTGGTCCCTTCAATAAGGCGGCGTATGTGTTCGGAACAGCTTCAATTGTTGCCGGCAACTATGATATAATGGCAGCGGTTATGATAGGAGGTATGGTTCCTCCATGTGCCATCGCATTTGCAACAATTATTTTCAAGGACAAGTTCACAAAGGAGGAGAGACAGTCGGGGCCTGTCAACTTCATTATGGGACTTGCGTTCATTACGGAGGGAGCTATTCCGTATGCAGCCTCCGACCCACTGCATGTACTGCCTGCCTGTATAATAGGTGCGGGAATATCGGGTGCGTTGTCAGAGCTGTTCAATTGTACACTCATGGCTCCGCACGGCGGAATCTTCGTATTCCCTGTTGTAGGCAATGCACTCATGTACCTTGTTGCACTCGCAATCGGAACAGCAGTGTCAACGGTATTGCTCGGACTTTTCAAGAAAAAGGCAGCATAACCTAAATATAATTACAGATGATTTAAAAAAATTACATTATAAATTATGATTTTGCCGACGGATAATTGCAGGATATAGCAGCCTGCAATGCCGTGGCAGCACCGGAAGGAGAAAAAAATATGAAGACATTTTCTTACACAATTAAGGACGCACAGGGAATCCACGCAAGACCGGCAGGTGAGCTTGTAAAAGCGGCAAAGGGCTTTTCGAGTGAGATTAAGATAAAAAAGGGCGGTATGAGTGTTGATGCAAAGAAGATTTTCGGCATCATGGGACTTGGAGCAAAACAGGGCGATACAGTAGAGTTTTGCATAAGCGGTGAGGATGAGGATATTGCCTGTGCAGCCATCGCAGCTTTTATGGAGTCTAATCTGTAAAATTATTTACTGCTTATTGGCGGCATATTGCAGGCGGTGTCCGTGATATGCAAAAAGAGAAAACGGAGGGCTGTAGTGCGAAAGTAAGCTTGACAGCATATTTTTCACACATGCAATTTGTTTTTGAGCGAAAACAAATTGCTTTGATGGCAGATGGGAAACCGCCTGTGCGGATTTCTCATCGCCTTCTCGCGATAAATCGCTCGGAAATGAGGATTAGTATGCAGGTTTATCATGGTAAAAGTGTTTTCGGTGGGATAGCCATAGGAAAAATCAGTGTTTTTTCAAAAAAAGAGCATAAAATTGTCCGGATTAAGATAAATGATACAGATGTGGAGCTTGCACGTTTTGAGGAGGCGAGACAGATGGTGTTCACACAGCTTGCAGCCCTTTATGATAAGGCCTGCAAGGAGGTAGGTGAAGCGAATGCGGCTATATTTGAGGTTCACCGGATGATGCTTGAGGATGACGATTTCACGGATTCGGTTAATAACATCATTACAACGCAGCAGGTAAATGCAGAGTATGCTGTCGGTGTCACGGCGGATAATTTTGCCAACATGTTTTCCGCAATGGATGATGAATATATGCGCGGAAGAGCTGCTGATGTAAAGGATATATCAGAGCGTCTTATATCTATCCTTAAAGGCGGAAGGCAGGGGCAGGTTAATGTCGATGAACCGGTGATAATCCTTGCAGATGACCTCGCACCTTCTGAGACAGTCCAGATGGATAAGGACAAGATTCTTTCATTTGTGACGGTTCACGGCTCGGTGAATTCACATACAGCTATACTTGCGAGAACCATGGGCATTCCGGCACTTGTTGATACAGGACTTACTCTTACGGAGAATCTAGATGGAACGGAAGCCATAGTGGATGGCTTTGACGGAGCTATATATATTGAGCCGGATAAGGAGACCTATGACAGGCTTTCAAAGCGTAAGAGGGAGGAGGATGAGAAGAAGGAGCTGCTTCTCACTCTTAAGGGAAAAGAGGATGTGACACTGGACGGACAGCATGTCATGCTGTATGCTAACATAGGCAGTACCGGTGACCTTGCTATGGTTCTAAAGAATGATGCGAGCGGAATAGGACTGTTCCGAAGTGAATTCATATACCTTGGAAGGGATGATTTTCCGACGGAAAATGAGCAGTTCCAGATTTATAAGTCGGTGGCAGAGACTATGGCGGGTAAGCGCGTCATCATAAGAACTCTTGATATCGGTGCCGATAAGAAGGTTGACTACTTTAATCTCGGTGAGGAGGAAAATCCGGCACTTGGCTACAGAGCGATAAGAATATGCCTTTCACAGCCTGAGATTTTTAAGACACAGCTTCGAGCAATTCTGCGTGCCGGTGTATACGGAAATATTGCAATAATGTACCCTATGATTACCTCTGTAAAGGAAGTGAGACGAATTAAGGATATCATGCGGGAGGTTAAGGCAGAGCTTAAGGAGCAGGGAATAGCCTATGCTGATGTGCTTGAGGGCATTATGATTGAGACACCGGCTGCGGTCATGGTCAGCGACGAGCTGGCAAAGGAGGTTGATTTTTTCAGTATCGGAACAAATGACCTCACGCAGTATACCCTCGCCATCGACAGGCAGAATCCGAAGCTTGACGATTTCTACGACCCGCATCATCCGGCAGTATTAAAGATGATACGGATGACTGTAGAGAATGCACATAAGGCAGGAATATGGGCAGGAATCTGCGGAGAGCTGGGAGCGGACACAACACTTACTGAGGAATTTATAAGGATGGGTGTTGATGAGCTTTCGGTTTCGCCGGGAAGAGTACTGCCTATCAGAAAAATTATAAGAGAGACATCGCTGAAAAAATAGTTCCTTAGCTTACAGTGAATCCACGATGTGAACGCAGAATAAGCACTTCCCCGCTTCAAGTGTGTAGAGCACTAAGCGGTGGGTAAGGGGGATGCGAACTGCGTTCATGAGCAGGTAGCAAAAGCGGATTGCGAATGTCCGCTTTACGGCAGTAATGGACAGCAAAAAACGGATTTGCGGATTTCGCAGAGGTACATGTCCGGCGGTTGGAGGTAAAATAAATGTTGACAGAACGACGTCAGGAAGAGATTGTAAGATTGGTATATGAGAGGGAGAGCATAACGGTTGCGGAGCTCAAGGAAATCCTTAATACTTCTGAGTCAACAATCAGACGTGACATAATTACGCTTGACAAGGAGGGAAGGCTTACCAAGGTGTTCGGGGGAGCGATAGCACTTCACCCTGCACAGATTGTAAATAAAGAACTCTCCATGGTGCAGAAGCAGGAGCTGCAGACCACGGAGAAGCAGGCGATTGCGCGCTATGCAGCCTCACTCATCGAGCCGGATGACTGTGTGTATCTCGATGCAGGAACCACCACGGGCTGGATGATTGAGTATATCAGGCAGGAGAAGGCAACCTATATAACTAACGCACTTTCCCATGCTAAAAGACTTGCGGATAAGGGCTTCAACGTCATCCTGATTGGTGGGGAGCCTAAAAGCTCAACCGATGCCATAGTAGGCGGCGAGGCTGTTCTGAATCTTCAGAAATACCATTTCAGTAAAGGCTTTTTCGGTGTTAACGGCGTTGACAGGCTGAGCGGCTTTACTACACCGGACGTAAAAGAAGCCGTGGTAAAGCAGGCCGCCGTAAAGAATACCCAGCCTGCACACAGATATTTTCTGACCACCTCTTCTAAGTTCGGCGAGGTCTACGCCGTAACCTTTGCAGGCTTCGAGGGCGGCACGATACTCACGGAGGACAATGTGAGTGAGGTGCTTCCTAAGAGTATTGAAATCATAAATGTTACACAGCAATAAATCTGGGACAGGGGTCAGACCCCTGTCCCAGAAAATAATATGCACCACGGAACTATTCATGCGCCACATAGAAACGGCGTCTGATGGGTTTCGTGGTGTTTTTTATAAGTTCCGCCACCGTTGCAAAATCAGCCCTCCGTGGCTGTTTGCAACTAAGACAGCCTCCATGCTGACTGTGGCTGGATAGTAAACAAAGTCCTAAGAACAACTAAGCTTTTCACAAAAGTCGCGGTATGCATAAATATGACAAGTTATGCACAACTGAATTTGCAGAGCATGTTTTGACACCCTAATCATAGAATATAAAATTATTTGAAAAACATATTGCAAACATGTGTTCGATGATATATAATATTAAATACAGAGTGACTGTGTAAAATCAATTTGAGGAAGGATGGGGAAGTGTATGACGAAGGAAGAATTATTTGCACCTATAAGGGAGTGTTATGGTGAACTGCGTGAGGCATTAAAGGGGAGCGATTTGGACAGGATAAGACAGCTTACATTGGAGGTTCATGCGATGGTTCATCCGGCGGAGATTTCCGGCAGGAAGGAAAAGACTATTGCGGATTATGTTCTGGAATATATGATGGATGGCAACAGGGATACGCTGGTTCCGCGTGAGGATTATGATGTCGATTTGCACTATGCAGGTACAAGAACTGTGCCGATGTGCTGGCAGTTCTGGCATACATACAGAATAGAGGATTTGGTGAGCAATATTCTGATGGTCAACCGGAATCAGATTTTTAACTCCGAATGGCAGAGGAAGATTGGTTCACCGATTACCGATACAGGGAATGCGCTGGAGCTTGATGAGGCTGTGGCTTTCGGAAAGGCTCTGAACGTGGATGCACTTTATGAGTATATGATTACTGTAGGGAAGAATACACGGAAGATATTGGCAGGGTTAACCTTGGAACAGATTAATTCGATGGTTCCGGCTGAGTGGGTTATGCGGATACTTGAGGAGGGCGGCGTGACAACGGATTTCCGTTCAGTGTGGCTTCTGGTCTACTGGGGAAGACTTACAAGGGGAGGCATGATTTTAACACCGATGACGGATCATCATATGATGCATTTGCCGCCGTGTATAAATAATCTTCCTATTTTAGACTGATGGATTTATTGTTGATGCTATCGAATATTTTGCGCGGCCGGGTGAAAAGAAGAGAAGAGACGTGTTTTTTATCTCAGCAGGAAATAGCTTGCAAAGACATAGCTCTACGGAGCGTGGAATCCGCATAAATTCACCATTTTCTACGCTTTGTGGGTGTGATGTTTAAGGAATTTGAATGATAATTGACTCAGGAAGGAGGTAACCCGATGGATCAGATTATGATTGGAAAGTTCATTGCGAGTGAAAGAAAGAGAAAAGCTTATACGCAGAAGCAGCTTTCCGAAAAGCTTGGAATCAGTGATAAGACGATTTCAAAATGGGAGCGCGGAAACGGGTTTCCCGAGGTGTCATTGCTTTTACCGTTATGCAATGAGCTTGATATTACGGTAAATGAGCTTTTGTCCGGGGAGAGAGTTTCTGAGGAAGATTATCGAAAGAAAGCGGAGGAAAATATGGTGAATTTAATGAGAGAGGCTCAGGAGAGCAAAAAGAAAATAATTATGTCGGCTATGGTTGCGCTGCTGGTGCTTGTGGCTGCGGTACCGTTGTTTGTCATTTCAGGAGCTATTGAGATGGACAATTGGATAAGGATTGTACTTATTGTCATAGGAACTGTGGTGGTTGTTTTTGGAATAGCGATTGCATGTGTGCTTGACAGGGATGCCGGTGCTTATGAATGTCCGGAATGTAATACAAGATTTGTGCCGGAGCTGAAGGACTATATTATGGGAGCACACACAATCACGAAGCGTAAGCTCACATGTCCTCATTGTGGGGCACATAGATATTGTAGGAAAGTATTGACAAGATGATGTGACGGGAGCGTTCCGGGACAAGGAAGTGTCCTTGTCCCATATATTGTGCGGGTGAAGGGAGATACACAGTTTATATGCTTGAGTACATAAGAAATGAATTGCTTGGATTGTTGGATAAGGGAAATTATGCCGCTTTTACGTCAGCGCTTATACCGGGCTGTGATAATGTTATAGGCGTGCGGCAGCCTGTGTTAAAGAAATATGCGCGGCAGCTTGTCAAGGATAATGAAGATTTCA
>ERZ1106915.1597-NODE-1597-length-17596-cov-4.009464_pt1 | contig 17596 bp, 18 predicted proteins | sample MGYA00403653_ERZ1106915 | MGnify/ENA primary metagenome ERZ1106915 (study PRJEB35170, sample SAMEA104062404) | human gut metagenome | biome: human gut; feature: human-associated habitat; material: faeces | place: Denmark | collected 2012-06-06 ... | reverse complement strand
TTCAAAATGGCAATGCGGACCTGTTGAATTACCGGTTGAACCGCTTTTTGCAATTTGCTGCCCTTTGCTGACATACTGCCCCTCGCTCACAAGCCTTGAATTATTGTGAGCATATAAAGTATAAACATAATTGCCGGCTGAATCTGTTTTGTCGTGCATAATAACGATATATCTGCCATAGCTTCTGTAACTTCCGTCAGAATTAGTTAAGTCTTTAGAAATAATAACTATACCTGATTCTGCCGCAACGACAGCGGAACCTGCCGGGCAGGAAAAATCAACACCCGTATGCCCTACATACCCTGCCGAACCGTATCCGCAAGTTATTTTAGTCTGGCTCGGAACGGGATAAGTCATTTTAAGTTTTGAATTATCCTCGTCTTTAGTGGTTGCTTCGGTAGTGGTTTCCTGCTTTGTTGTTGAATTATTATCCTGTGCCGCCTGAGTAGTTGTGGTGGTCGTAGTGGTAGCAGCTTTCTTTTTCTTTTTTGCTTCAAGCTTCTTTTTGTAAATTTCGGCAGCTTTTGCAATTTCTGCATTCACTGCGTTTAGTTCAGCCTGGTCTTGATTTCTGTATTCACTGTATGTCTGCTGTTCATCTTCAAGCTGTTTAAGCAGTTCATCACTTTCAGCCTTTTGGCTTTTATACGCACTTTGCTTTTGCGTGTAATCCTGCTGCTGATTTTCAAGCGTAGAAATTGAAGTGGTAAGGTTTTGCCGAGTTGTTTGAAGCACAACTTGGTCATTTTTAAGAGTTTCCTGCTTTTTTTGCATTTCAAGCTTTGTTTTTGTAAGCTCATCTGCCTGCGATTTAACCGATTGCAAAAGTTCCTTATCGTTTTTTGAAACGCGCTTAATCATTTCATATCTTGTAAGAAGAGTTGAAAGGTCAGGGCAGGTTAAAAGCATTGCAATTGTGCTTGTTTCGCCGCTCACATAAATAGCACGGATACGCTGATAATAAAGGCTTAAATTTTGGTTAAAGCTTTGCTCAAGCTGTGCATTTTTACTTTCAAGATTTGTTACATCAAGCGAAAGCTGTGCAATTTGCTCTTCATTATCCTTATATTGCTGTTTTAAATCCTCAATCTTTTTCTTGGAGTAATCTATCTTGTTTTCGGAATAATCAAGTTGCTTTTTAAGATATGAAATCTTTTCATCAAGTGCATCTATATATTCTTTTGTTTCCTTTGATTCCTTTCCGAGTGATGAAAGCTTGGAATCAAGTTCTTTTATCTTTTCCCGAATTGCAGCCTGCTTTTCTTCGGCAGTCATTCCTGCATATTCGTCACTTTGCAATAAATCATCGTTTGCATAGCAAATAACATTTGCCGGATAAGCCAACAAAAAGGCAGTAGCCAACAAAACAGCTAAAATTTTAGTTAAAAAACTTTTCTGTTTCATTGGCTACACCCCTTTAAATATTTGTATTTTATAAGTAGTTATTTGGATTAACTCTGCTTCCGTTTACACGAACTTCAAAATGGCAATGCGGACCTGTTGAATTACCGGTTGAACCGCTGTGGGCTATAACCTGCCCTCTTGATACCTTATCGCCAACGCTAACCGAAATGCTTGAATTATGTGCATATAATGTTGACAATCCGTCACCGTGGTCAATAATTATGTATCTGCCGTAACTATAATTAAGATATTTAACAAGAATAACTGTACCTGATGCGGCTGCATATACATTTGAGCCTGTCCTTACCGGGAAGTCAATACCGCCGTGGTATCCGCCCGATGAATAGTTAGGATAACCTGCCGATATTCTTCTCGAATCCGTCGGATAACCAAGCTGGCCGGAGCCGCCGCCTGTTGAACCCGAAATTGAACCGCTGCCCCTTGAAGCTGAGGCAATTGCTGCACGGATTTCACTTTCGACCTGCTCAAGCTGTGCCTGATTTGTTTCAATAAGTTCCATATACTCGCTTGACTGACTTGAAAGTTCCTTCATAATAGAGTTACATTCTGCAACTTCCGAATCAAGCTCACTTTTTGATTTGTTAATTTCATCAATGCTTGATTGAAGCTCTTTCTTGTTAGATTCAAGCTGCTTTTTATCATTTGTTAATTCTGTTCTCTTTTCTTCAAGCTTCTTCTTTTCTTTCTCGATTTCCTCCATTTTCTTCATAAGGTCATCAAGAATTGCGTTGTCCTGCTGTGAAACGGATTTAACCATTTGCGCACGGGTAAGCATTGAACTTACATCCTTACAGGTAAGAAGCACTTCAAGGGTAGAAGCCGAACCCGAAATATACATAGCGCGAAGTCTTTGGCAATAAATCTGATATGTTTGGTCAAATTCTGCTTGCTTTTGGTCAATCTTCGCCTGAGCTTCTGCAATATTTTGCTCTGTCTTTGCAATCTTAACACCGATTGCATCAATTTCTGCCTGCAATGCAGATTTATCCTCTTCAAGAGAATCTATCTTGTCCTGCAATAAATTTATTTTTGACCTGAGAGCTTCAAGATATTCCTGATTTTTCTTTTTTTCTGCAGAAAGCTTATTCAGTTTGCTTTGAGCGCTGTCAATCTGCTGTTGAATTTTTTGCTTTTCACTTCTGAGTTGTGATGTTGATTTGGCTTCAGCCGAAATAACACCGCTGAAAGTGCCGACAAAAAATGCAAAGCTTAAAATCAATGACAGTGTTCTTTTCATACTAAATGCCACTTATTTCACTGCCTTCCTTATTCAAATATTTTCTCATAGTGATGAGCGAACCGCCAACACCTGTTAAAACACCGATAGCAATAAATATGCCAAGCATCGGAAGGGCATAATCAGCAAATTTAAGGAAGCTTAATCCGTTGAAGGAATTAAGAAGATCTGAAAATTCTTTAACCGCAAGTTCATAAAGCCCCCAAACAAATCCCAAGCTGATAACACCCGATGTTATGCCCAAAATCATACCCTCTACCACAAACGGCAGGCGGACAAACGAGTTTGTAGCACCAACCGATTTCATAATGCTGATTTCTAATCGGCGGCTGTATACCGTAAGCTTGATTGTGTTTGAAATAATAAACACGGAAATAAGGAACAAGACTGCAATAATTACAATTGCAACAACTGTGATTCCCTGCCTTAATGCTACAAGCTTTTTAGCAAGATTTTTATTTTCCCTGATTGTATCAACATGCTGAAGCTGCTTAAGTTTAGATACGGTTTCATCAAATTGGTCAAGGTTTTCAACAGTTACTTTATATGCATTTGGAAGCGGAATATCAGAGCTGATTTGAGTAAAGAACTCTGCCTGTGCTTTTTCCATAGTGTTAAGCTGTTCCTGCCAAGCTGATTCCTTTGATACAAATTCAACACTTTTGATATTTCCGCAAGCGTTAATTTCATTTTGCATATTTGCAATATCATCCTGTGTTGAATCATCGGAAATATAAACCATAATAACATTTTCTTCTTCAATCTTGCCGAGAAGTGAATCAATGTTAACGAATATCATAGATGCCGAGCCGATAAGAACAAGGCAGCTCATAAGTACACAAATTGAAGCGATAGACATCATCCTGTTTGTCCAAGTGTTTCTAAAGCCTTCTTTAATTAAATATTTTAAGCTTGCGCCTGTCATTACTGCTCACCTCCCTGATTTTCCTCTTCACTTACAACATTTTCAAGGTTGTCGAATACATCTTCTTCGTCATCTTTCGGCAAAACATTTACATCGTCGATTTCAACATCTTCATCAAAGAAGAACATATCTGTATCTGCCTTAGGGTTCTCCCCTGTAAATTGAGCGTGAGTAGGGTCAGGAGTATCTGATACAACCTCACCGTTTTTAATAACAATAACTCGCCTTTGGAAAGAGCGAACCAAATCATGCTCATGCGTTACCATAATAACGGTAGTGCCGGCATTATTGATTTTGGTTAAAAGGCCTACGATTTCATGGCTCATTTCAGGGTCAACATTACCCGTAGGTTCGTCCGCAATAATTACTTTAGGGTTATTAACGAGTGCCCTTGCAAGCGAAACCCTCTGCTGCTCACCGCCTGAAAGTTCATTCGGCATTGAACGCGCCTTTTGTGAAAGACCTACAAGCTGAAGAATATAAGGAACTCTTTTACGGATTTCCTTTTCCTTCGCGCCGATAACACGCATTGCAAATGCAACATTATCGTAAACCGACATTTTAGGAATAAGGCGGAAATCCTGGAATACGATTCCCATTTCTCTTCTGTAATAAGGAACTTGCTTTTTCTTAAGAGTGGCAGATGAATAATCGTTAAAGATTATTTCGCCCTCAGTCGGCTTCTCCTCATGCATAATAAGTTTTAAGAATGTACTTTTACCTGCACCCGAAGAACCTACAACGAAAACAAATTCTCCATCTTCAATCTTAATATTTACATTTGAAAGGGCATGAGTACCGTTACTGTCGTATACCTTTGATACATTTCTGAATTCTATCACGATTTTTTCCCCTTGTTATATAATTTGTGCTTATACGCACTTTTTCACTTTAATATTTATATAATATATCAACTTATAAGATAAATCAAGATGTTTTTGTTACTCTTTTGTAAACAAGAGTTACAATTTTTAAAAAATCAGCCTGATTAGGTCGTTTTGGCGGATAAAAAAACATCAAATTTTTTTGAAAACAATTATTTTTTGGCGAATATGCCGATAACAAAACCATAAATCAAAATATATGATGCTTTTTGTTTAATCAAATCGTTTTATATCCATTTTTTCTTTTTAAAAATATAAATCAAAGTCAAAACAACTGCTATATTGAGTAAAATCACATAAACATAACCGTAGCGAAACGATATTTCAGGCATATATTTAAAATTCATTCCGTACCAACCGACTATTACAGTCATAGGCAAAAAAACAGATGTAACAACGGTGAATAGCTTCATTATTTCGTTTTGCCCACGGTCAATGCTTGTTTGATAAGCGTCCCAAAGGTGCGTTACGCTGTCACGCTGTATATCGGTATTTTCTTTATATCTAACTGCTTTATCGCGAAAAAGTTTAAAAAGTTTTAATGATTTTTCATCCAATATTTCATTTTCGTTTTCTATAAAAACCTCTGTTACATCAATAAGTTCTTCATAAAAAGCACGAAGCATTAAAAGCTCCCGCTTTTTTTCAATCAATAATTTGCCGAAATTGTCGCTTACATTTTTATCAATAACCGCTTTTTCAAGAGCCGAAATATCTTCCTCCTCATTATAATTTGCAGAGCACTGCTTTGCAACAATTTCAAGAAACGAGCATATCAATTTTTCTGCTGTCACACTTTCGCAGGTGCAATTTGAAAGTGCGTTTAAAAAGCATTTTTGGTTAAACGAAAATTCATCATAAATATCAACAGCCATAATCATATTTTTCATTACGATAAGTGCCAGTTCATTATTTTTATTATTGTTACACATTATATTTAAGCGCAAAAAAGTCAAATCATCATTTAAAAATTTGGTTAAAAAATTTTTATCACTGTCTTTTTTGCAAAGTTCTACAATATTTTTAGGCAAAGAAAAAACGGTGGCGAGCCGTTCAAACTCGCCAACCGTCATAAATCCTGCACAAAGCATATTTTTGCTTATTTCTTCTATTTCAATACTCTTAAGTTCATCATCAAAAACATAAAACACATTATCACCGATAATAGTTTCTGCCTTTATTTACAAAATATTATTTTTTCTTAACCTTATTGAGCATTGCGTTTATTTCAAGAATTTGCTCTTTTGTAAACTTACCGCCAAGCATCATAAGCCCTCTTTTTACGGTAAATCCTTTCAACATATCAATCATAGTTTTGTTGATGTCGTTAAGCTTAAAGCCCATAATTTCAGCACCCTGCTTTTTCTTACCTTTTTCTTTAGGGGCTTTTGGAGTGAGTGCCTTTTTCATTTTCAACAGAAGCTTTACTGCACAAATCTTACCTCTGAATGTTGAAAGAATATCACCCAAAGTATCGTTTACACTGTAATATCCTGCCGGAGTTTCAATTTCAAACCAATTGATTACCGCACCCTCTTCTTTAAGCCTGTAATCTTCATTAAACTTATCAACTTTTTTGATTTTGGATTCATCGGTCAATTTGCCTGCTTTAGCAACAAGTGTTGTTTCGCCCTCATTTTTAACTTCAAAGTAGAAAAACGGGAATTCGCCCTTTTTCTGCTTTCCTACACTTTCACCGTTTGCGAAAAGTTCAACTTCATCAAGATTTGTATAAACAGTGATTTTAGTTACATCCTCAACCCTGTCAACATATCTTTTACCGCAAATATGAAGCATAGGCTTTTTTGAAAGCCAAGCCTGATATGCATAAAAACTGTCTTTTTTATACTTTCTGTCAAATGTAACAAGGCCTTTATGGTTCATACCGTTTTCGCCGCCTTCTGCGCGGGCGTCGGCAGCAAAGTCAAACATATTCCAAACATGAGTCGCCCACATATACGGCCTTTTTGCTATTTGCTTAATTACTTCTTCGTGATAATATGCCTGGTATTCCTCTGTATAATCGCCCTGTTCGGGATTGCTTGTGTGCCAATTAAGAGCCTCACATCCGTACTCGCTCATACCAATTGCTTTATCAGGATATTTCTTATGGAAATTATCAAACCAATCGCCATACATTGAAACATCACCGCCGTACCAGCCAAAATAATGGTTATACGAAAGCACATCGGAAATATGCACATATTCCTCATTGATATTGCACGCTGTAAGAACCGCTTCGGTGGTAGGCCTTGTTTTATCAATTGAATGAACAAGGTCATTAAGCATTTTATGATTTTGCACGATGGCAGGTGTTGCCCCGCCCATTGATATTTCGTTTGAAAGTCCCCAAACCACAATCGACGGATGATTGTAATTTTGAAAAATAAGTTCTTTCATTTGTGATATTGTATTTTCAACACCTTTTTCAAGATGCTTTGAAATATACGGAATTTCAGCCCATACGATTATACCTCTTTCATCACACAAATCATAAAAATACTGTGCGTGCTGATAATGCGCAAGGCGGATTGTATTTGCACCCATTTCGCAAATTAAATCCATATCTTCCTTATGATGTTCAGGTAAAAGGGCATTGCCTATATGCGGCCTGTCCTGATGCCTTGAAACACCTCTTAACGGATATGGCCTTCCGTTTAAAATAAAGCCTTTTTGTGCGTCAATTTCAAATGTGCGGCAGCCGAAACGGGATTTAACTTCATCTGCAACCTGCCCGTCTACTATAAGCTTTGCACTTGCATTGTAAAGAAATGGGTCTTCAACACCATCCCAAAGGTGAACATCTTTAATTTCAAGCACAGCACTCGGATTTTTGCCGCGTACCTTTGCTTTTGCAACAACTTCGTTTCCGTCATCAATTTCAAATTCAACTTCACCGTCGCAATATGCATCAAGTGTGATTTTTGCATCATTTCCACTGATGACAGGGGTTACAGCAAAGCTTGTTGAGCCAAAAAAGTCAAGGTCAAAATGATTTTTTGAAACGCCTATAAGCTTGACTTCCCTGTAAATGCCACCGTAAAAAGTAAAATCGGCAACTTGCGGATACACATAATCATTCGGTGAATTATCTGCCGTAACAACAAGCAAATTTTCATCCTTAATATCATCAAGCTTGACTCTGAAAGCGGAATATCCGCCGTTATGCTCACAAAGTTTTTTACCGTTAAAATATACCTCGGCTGTTGAATTAACACCGTCAAGCTGAATATAAATTTCTTCACCCTGCGGCATTTTATCTTTAGTTAAAATCTTGGCAAAATACCCTTTGCCGCGATAATAATCGTTTCCGCCGTCTTGCCCGTCATCACCGTTCCAAGTATACGGCAAATCAACATCTTGCCAATCATCAGGCAGTTCACTCGGCACGCTGCTTACATCTTTAGAAAATTTCCAACCTTTATTTATGTTTAAAATCTCACGCATAAGATACCCCTTCCATTCTAAAATTATATGTATATTATAAACTATTATTAAAGTTTATTCAATTAACATAATGTAAAAAGAGCTTGGAAAAATTTCCAAGCTCTTTGATTAGTTAAATTATTACTTTCTAACTACGCCCTTTTTTTCCTTAAGATATTCGTCGGAAGCAGGGAATGTGTTTTTATAAGAGATTGAAAGAGATGCACTCTTATCTTTAATAACTGTAACAGTAGCGTGGTTAACAGCTACTTCTGCAACCATATTGTACTCAGCCTTGGTGATTTCCTTAGTCTTTGTATCAATTGTGCAAGTTACAGTACCGCCCTTATAAGTAACCTTAATGTTATCTTCAGCAGTACCCTGTGCAAATGAAATTACAGAAATTTGAGCAACAGTGCCTGAAATATCACCGAGAACTTCAAAGAAGTTACCCTGTGAGTCCTCACCTCTCATACTCATTTCTGCAGCCTTAGGCTGAATTACCATTGTGATAGTACCGTCACCGTTATCTGTGATGTTAGCATCAAGAACATCATCCTTGGTTACATATGACTTTCTAAAGTCCTTTTCGCCAGGATTTGCTTCATCTGTATTTGAATTATCAAGCTTAGGGTTACGGTTGTTACAAGGTACAAGACCATAAATATTCGGCTTAAATAAACCGCCAACGATACCAGGAACAAGCTTGTTAATAACTGCATTTTCCTTACCGTCAATCATTACAGAACCAACATTGATTTCTTCGTTACCGAGAAGTTTGTAGAATGTTTCTGTTTTGCCTTCTTGGTTAGTATACTCAGCAGTAAGGCTCTTGGTATAATCATATGCTTCCTTATAGTAATTAGCTACATCTTCAAGTGACTTGAAGTCAACTCCGCCGTATGTACCGGCTTCAAATGACTTTTCAAGAACAGAAGTATCGTCTGAAGAGCCTGCCTCTTCACCTTCTGTTTGGTTTTGCCAACTACCGTCTTTAATTTGATGGATAGCTTTAATAGCTCCATTAGTTACATAATTTACTTTTGCACATCCTGCAAATGAGCTTGCAATCAAACCGGTAGCAAGCACAAGGCATAAGCCTTTCTTCACATATTTGTTCATTTTCAGGGGTCCCCTTTCAGAATTATACGAATCCGTTTTATAAAACGCTACATACTAAATTTATATTAAATCTCACAAAAAGTCAATAGAAATTTTAAAAATAAGTCATAATTTTTAAAAAATTCATTTTTACATTGAGATTTATACAACATTATGATATACTATTTTCGATAAATAACGAGTATTAAAATGTATTTAAAACTAAGGAGTGACGAAAATGAGATGTAAAAACTGCGGCGCAGATAATGATGATAACAGATACATATGTGAAGTATGCGGTTCTCCGCTTTATGATGAAGATGATTTTGACAATGCCGCCAACGATGATAACGATAAAACCCAAACTTTCAAAGCTGTAAACGGTGAAAATTATCAACCACAAAACAATAACAATAATGATTATAATGATAATCAATACGGCAAACCGCAAAACAATAACGGCAGCAACAAAAATTCCGAAAAAAAGAGCCTGATAATTATTGCTATACTTGCTGTTCTTCTTATCGCAATCGTTTCAAGCATTGCTGTAATTGCGCATAATAAAAATAAGGATACCTCAACCACAACACCGCTTACCAAGGTTTCCGAGAGGGACGAGCTTTCAAGAAGCAGCACCACAAAAGAAAGAACTACTGAAAAAACCACCGAATCCACCACTGAAAAAACCACAAAGGAAACCACAAAATCCCTTTGGATAATAAACACAAGTTCAAGCGGCGGAGGCCAAACTCAGGGTGACGGTAAGTATGAAAACGGTAAAACCGTAACTCTTGTTGCAACTGCTGATGAAGGCTATCAATTTGACGGTTGGTATTCTAACGGAATAAAAGTAAGCAGCAGTGACAAATATTCATTCACCGCAAATCAAAACGCAAGCTTTTCGGCAGTATTTACCCCTGTTGAAACCCAAGCTCCTGATACTACCACAACCGAAAGTACAAGCAGTGACATCGTTTTCGGCGAATAATATTAAGGAAGTGTTTACCGTGACAAAAGGAAAAATTGCCAGAGAAAACTTTATGAACGGACTTAACTGTTCGCAAGCAGTTGCTGTGGCATTTGCAGATGAAATGAATATGCCGAAAGAACTTGTGGCAAAGCTTACAATCGGCTTTGGCGGCGGAATTGGCAGAATGAGAGAAGTATGCGGTGCTGTTTCGGGAATGACTTTCGTGATTTCAGCTCTTTATGATGATGAAAAATCCGATATTTACAAGAGAGTTCAGGCAGTAGCAAATGAATATAAGGAAGAAAACGGTTCAATTATATGCCGTGAACTTCTTGGCATTTCAAAGCCGGGGCCGGATTCACCGATTGCCGAAAAACGCACAAAAGAGTATTACAAAAAGCGCCCTTGCCCTGAACTTGTAGAACTCGCCGGTGATATACTCGAAAAATATATTTCAAATAATCCTTACAAAAAATAAAAAAAGTGTTGCATTTCTATTTTATTTGTGTTATATTATTGGAGCACAAAAAGTGCAACACATATACGCGCTGGTAGCTCAGCTGGATAGAGTGACTGGCTACGAACCAGTAGGTCGGGGGTTCGAGTCCCTTCCAGCGTACCAAAAAAGCCATTAGGTATTTATACCTGATGGCTTTTTTATTATTTTTAGGGTTGTAGGGACTCGAACCCCATAATACAAAAACTGACGCACCACTGTACGGCAGATTTTGAGAGGAGAAACATATGGAGTATTCGTTACAAATTGACTTGGCAATTTGTTTGAATACGGAATATGTTTGGACGAGGCGTACCAAAAACGAGGAATGTTCTTTAGAATGTTCCTCGTTTTTATTATGTTGTGAAAGTGTGCGAGAATACTCTTTATTTCGGGGGTCCCCACAAAGTCTTTGACTTTGTGGGGAGAGGAGAAACATACGAAGTGATTGTTGGCAAATGCTTGCATTTCGCCTTAATCACGGAGTGTGTTTCGACGAGAGTTCCTTTGATTTTATTTTTCTTACCGAAAGCGGAACTTCGTTTTTCTCATATGTTTCCCACACATTTATTCTGTCATCTTCATCAATTTGGCGGATAACTTTTGCCGGCACGCCTGCAACAATGCTGTTTGGCGGAACATCTCTGTTTACTACCGCACCGGCGGCCACAATACTGTTTTCACCTATGGTTACACCGCCGCAAATCGTGGCGCTTGAACATATCCAGCAGTTATCCTCAATTACTATCGGTGAAGCGTATTCAAGGTCGTGCTTACCGTCGGGATAATCGGCAGGCAAACGCTCCTCGGCAATAAAAGGATGATTAGGTGTTGCAAGCGTTACATTTGCGCCAAGCCAAACATTATTGCCCAAAGTAATCGGTGCGACATCAAGGAAAGTGCAGTTATAATTTACAAAGCAACCTTTACCGACATTTATGTTAACACCATATTCGCAGTAAAACGGTGAAAAAACTGCAAACTCTTTACCCTTTGCAGACGGAATAAGTTTTTCAAGCGCACGCTGTTTAGTTTTAAATCTCCACAAAGCAATTTTGTTGAAACGGTCACACCTTGTAAGTCCTAATGCGTGCCGTTTAAAAATATCCTTGTTTACAGAATTATAAAGCTTACCGGCAACCATTCTGTCCCAATCGCTGATATTATTATACATAAATCTTACCTCACATTGACATAATTATTCATCTTTATAATTATATCGTGAATATTGCCTAAATTCAATCAATATTTTCAATCTATAACCGTTGACTTTATGTGTATAATCAAAAAATATTTAATTAAAACGCTTATAGTTATTATCGCTTCAATCATATAAATCTTTTACACTTGAAATATAAAGTAAAGGAATATATAATTATTCCATAAAGCATAATGAAAGGCTATGAAATAATATGACTTTACAGCAGCTTAAATATTTTGTAACTGTTGCCGAGTGTAAAAATATAACATCGGCGGCAGAAAAACTGTTTATATCCCAGCCAAGCTTGAGTGCGGCGATACACAATTTTGAAAAAGAAATGGGCGTTACCGCATTTGCACGCACAAACAAGGGAATTAAAATTACCCGTGAGGGTGAAGAATTACTTTCATATGCACGCAATTTACTTGAGCAGGCTGATATTATGAAAGACAGATTTTGCAAGGATACAAACAGAAAACCGAAGCTCAGCGTATCGTGCCAGCATTATTCCTTTGCCGTAAATGCATTTGTAGATGTTGTAAACAAATATGATGCAGACGAATATAATTTCATTTTGCGTGAAACTCAAACAGGCGAAATCATTGATGATGTGGCAAACAACAACAGCGAAATCGGCGTATTGTTTTTATCAAGCCAAAATGAAGAAGTGCTTACAAAACTTTTTAAGAAAAACGATTTAGTATTTGAGGAAATATTTGAAGCTTCACCGCATATATTCATCAGCAAAAACCACCCGCTTGCAAGCAAAGATGCGGTTGAACTTGATGAACTCAAGCCATATCCGTATTTAGTGTATGAGCAAGGCGAGCGCAATTCGTTCTATTTCAGCGAGGAGTTTTTAAGTGTGCTTGATATGCCGAAAAACATACAGGTGCGTGACCGTGCAACTCTGTTTAACCTTGCAATAGGGCTAAACGGATTTACCGTAAGCTCCGGTGTTATTGATAAAGAACTGAACGGTGAAGATATTATTGCAAAGCCTTTAAACATAGATGCAAATATGCGTATCGGGCTTATTAAAAAGAAAAACATTATGCTTTCAAGATATGCGCTTGCATATATTGAAGCGATAAAGAAATGCGTAGCCATAGATTAAAGCTATGGCAAGCCGCATGTTATATGTATTATACAAAACATAAATGATGTGTTAAACTGTACTCAGCAAATAACAAGGAGGCAACTCAAATGAGTACATTAAAAACACCGTTTAAATATGATTTTGTAGGCAGTTTTTTAAGGCCACAGGCATTAAAAGACGCAAAGAGCAAATACAAAAACAACGAAATTTCACAAGAAGAATACGATAAAATCGTAAATGATGAAATCACCAAGCTTGTAGCAAAGCAAAAGGAACTTGGCTACCACGCAATTACCGACGGTGAATTCAGAAGAACATTTTGGCACCTTGATTTTATGTGGGGATTTGGCGGAGTTGAACATAAGGATACCGGAAACGGAGTTCCTTTTAACGCCGAACTTGCAGTGCTTGATGATACATATTTGGTAGGAAAAATCAAAGCAAAGCCACATCCTTTTGTAGAATATTTTAAATTTTTAAAGCAATTTGAAGATGAAAATACGGTTGCAAAATACACAATTCCTGCACCTGCACAAACATACTTGCAATTTATTGTACCTGCAAATATTGAAAGCACACGCAAATATTACCCTACAAATGAAGAGTTGATAGCTGACATTGCAGCAGCATATAAAGATGTAATCAAGCAATTTTATGATGCCGGATGCCGCAATTTGCAGCTTGATGACTGCTCCTGGGGTTCTGTAATCGGCGAAAATGCAAATGCCGATGTATTCGGATTAAGTGCAGATGAATTTAAAGAGCAATTATTGACCGTTAACAACCTTGCGCTTGAAGGTAAGGCAGACGATATGGTAATCACATCACACATTTGCCGCGGAAACTACCATTCCACTTTCTTTTCAAGCGGCGGTTATGCACCGGTTGCGGATTATGTATTTGCACTGGAAAATGTTGATGCACTGTTTCTTGAATATGATGATGAGCGCAGCGGCGATTTTGCTCCGCTTGCAAAAGTTTCAAGTGACAAGCAGGTAGTTTTGGGGCTTATCACCACAAAATCACCGAAACTTGAAAGCAAAGAAGCTGTTATTGCAAGAATAAACGAAGCTGCAAAGTACATTCCTATTGAAAGACTTTGCTTAAGCCCGCAATGCGGCTTCGCATCATGCGAAATCGGTAACAAGCTTACTGAAGACGAGCAATGGGCAAAGCTTAAGCTTGTTAAAGAAATTGCAGAAGAGGTTTGGAAATAAATATAAATTTATGCATGCCAACAGACTTCGAGAAAACGAAAAGCGCCAAAAGAGCTTGGACATTAAGTCCAAGCTCTTTTTTCTACATCATACCGCTGTTTTTGAAATGAAGTTCACGCATACCCTCCACCTCATCACATATAGGTTTCAAATTGCACGCAGAGCAATCAAAATTTATACCCTGCATAATATGATTAAGTGTTTTTGTGATTTCGCTGTTTTTTTCCGCAACCGAAGTTAAGAGTGAATAATCAAAATCTTCAGCTGTTACAAACACGGTTTTCACATTTTTTACGCTTTTATTTTCAAGGAATTTTGAATTCAAAAGATTGCCTATTTTTTCAAACGATATTCCCTTTTTTATTGCACTTTTAGAAACTCTTACTATTTCTTTTTGCTCTTCGGATGAAGTGCGTATCATATAGCCAAGCGGAAAATAGTGATATTTAACATATTCAATTTTACGAATAAGATTATATGCCTTTTGCTCATCATCAACATCATCAATTTGAATTATTGACACTCGGCAAAATTTCCTATTGTTTTTAATTTCTTTTAATTCATTGCCGATAACTGCCGTTTCGCTGTTTTCTATCGGCTTTGAAGTTACAAGATTAAATCCTATTCCGTTAAGCTCAAAGGCTGTATCCCTTTGCAAAACTATGTGGCTTATGCCGGTATCCTCCCACTGCTTTGCGGGGCTAAAATGATAGGAATTTTTATTATGCTTTGAAAAAGCATCTTCGCATTTTGCTATAAGTTCATCAAAAAAGTTCATAACAATTATAAAATGCCAATTTTTTCAAGTGCTTCGGCAGTGCCTTTTACTATATTTGAATCATCAGGAAGCTTTGTGATATTTTTACCCTCAATATCATACACCGCAAGATTTGAATCAACGGGAATGTAAGACAACACTTCAATACCGTTTGTATCAATAAGTTTAATTACACTTTCATCAGGAATACGGTTAATGATTGCGCCGATTTCATCATACATCACAAGCTTATCGGCAACATCTTTAATGGTGTTAATAACCTGCGTACCTTTTTTACTTGCATCAGATACAAGAAGAAGGTGTGTAACTTTTTCCATAACTCTGCGGTTAATCTGTTCAATTCCGGCTTCGCCGTCAATTACAACATAATCAAAATCACCGCTGATAAGATTGATTACTTCCTTAAGATAAGTATTGATTTTACAGTAGCAACCTGCACTTTCAGGCCTGCCGACTGCGATAAATGCAAAACCGTCTGTTTCAACTATTGCGTCAAAAATTTTATATCTTGCGTCACCCAAAAGTTCAATAGCGGTTTTTGTTTGCCCGTCTTCAACAGTTTCAACAATTTCCTTACGAATATCATCAATAGTAGTTTTAACATCAATGCCGAGAGCGGTTGAAAGGCCGACTGCCGGGTCTGCATCAATTGCAAGAATTTTTTTATCAGGAAATTTTTCCACAAGGATTTTAACAATAGTTGCGCTGATTGAAGTTTTACCTACTCCGCCTTTGCCTGCAACTGCTATAATTTTAGGTGAATTTGCCATTTTTTATCTCCGATTATTATAATAGATTTTATGTTAAATAATTAACAAACATAGTATATCAAATTATATTTGACATTTCAATATTTATACAAAAACTTTTACTTGCTCAAAGAAAAAACAAATATTTTTTGTATGTTTCATAAAAGTCACCTTTTAGATTTATGCAAAAAGAGAAAGTTCATAAAAAAAATCGAAAGCGAATAATACTGTAATAAGTACATAATTCAAAATAATACTTAACTTGTTTACTTTTTTAAATAAGAATTCAAGCAGAATGACTATTGCTATTACAATCGGATATACACAAGGGTATAAAAATTCTAAAGGTTCTTTAAAAAACAAAGTATAATATCTTTTAATGTAATCAATATAACTCCTCCAGTTCCACATATACCACACATCAAATATAAAATACGCAATGCTGAGTAAATACCAAAAGATTTTACTAAATCCTAATTCTTTATAATATTCAATAAATTCCTTTATTCGTTTTTTCATAAAACCTCACACCATAATAATTGATTTTTCGCAAAGTATTTCAAATGTATTATATAAAATTCCAACCTATATGTAAACATCAATTTATACAACAATAGGAGAGCTTTTCAGCTCTCCTATTGTTTATTTTGTCTTAACCGTTGAAGTCTTTGACCAATTTGAATATACCTTTGTGGTCTTACCGTTAATCTTTTGATTCTTATATGTCCTGTAAAAGTCGATGTATTTCTGTTCAAACTATATACATCAAATTGCATTGGCGACTCCGAATTGTAATTTCCGGAGTAAGAAGTTGATATATTGTATAATGTTGCAGAAAATGATTTGTATGGAAAGCAACAAATTGAAGATATGACAACACTCATTGTCATAATTATTGAAATTAAACGAGTATAAATTTTTGTTTTCATTATATATTTCCTCAATTATAATTTTTAATAGAATAATAATGTGTACCCCATCCTTCAATTGCTTTGTTTGTATTCTTAAACAATTTTGGATATGGAGAATTAGAAATATGTATATAATCAGATATTTTTATTTTGTCTTTAATTTTTGCTTTTAATTGTTTTGTGTATTCTAATTCATTAGAATGGTCATAATTGTTATAATAAAATATTGTTTGATAATAATTATATTTGCCGTAAGAGTAATTATCTAAAAATTCTTTCGTATCGCTTTTAGTCAGTACATAATTATTGCTTTTATCACAATTAGCAATATAATTGAAGTAATTATCAATTATCAATTCAATTCCAACAATATTTTCATCAATATTTTTTTGCAACCATTCGGTACACCAATTTTCAATATCTTCAAGCTGATAATCGTCATAAAATTTGCCGTCATTACGATTCACAAAAAACTTTCTGCCATTGTACTCAAATTCAAAAGCAAAATCTTTCCATGCCAAAAACTGAAAAAGCTCATCTCTTGATGAATCCCAATATGTTCCGGCATGCCTTGAATCAATAAGTTTAAAATCTGTAATTTTCGCATCGTATTTTTTACACAAATATGCAACAGCTTTTGCTTTTACATATGGGTAGCATATTTTATCTGCTGCCTTGCTTAATGGAAACGATACAACGATAAGGCAAATAAGGGCGGAAATTATTTTTATTCCTATATCCCTTTTGCCGGAATTTTTATCTGTTATCATAAAACCTCACACCTTAATAATTGATTTTTCGCAAAGTATTTCAAATGTATTATATAAAGTCAATCGAGTCCGCCGTCTACTACATCAATTCCGTTTGGCTTTTCTTCTTCATTTCCTACTGTTTCAGCCGTTGCCGGAATATTTTCACCAATTGTTATAAATAGCATTTCTTATCCTTTCGATAAATCATTAACCATGTAAAAGAAATGGAATCCAAACATTGTTGTAATAAATATATAATTCAAAATAATACTTAACTTGTTTACTTTTTTAAATAAGAATTCAAGCAAAATGGTTATTGCTATCACAATCGGATATAAAGAAGGATACAAATAATCCAAAGGCTCTTTAAAAAAATAAATATAATTTTCTTTTATATAACCAATATAACTCATACTATTCCAAAC
>ERZ1106915.1588-NODE-1588-length-17722-cov-2.815022_pt1 | contig 17722 bp, 15 predicted proteins | sample MGYA00403653_ERZ1106915 | MGnify/ENA primary metagenome ERZ1106915 (study PRJEB35170, sample SAMEA104062404) | human gut metagenome | biome: human gut; feature: human-associated habitat; material: faeces | place: Denmark | collected 2012-06-06 ... | reverse complement strand
CGAAGCGGGAGACCGTGGCGTCGGAGAGCTCCAGCCGCTCCGCCAGCTGCCCAATGGACGAAAACAGGAAGGTATCTGTGTTGGTGTTGATATAATCCAGGATCTTCTGCTCCGCCCGGGTCAACTCCCCAGCGGCGGCGGGAAGGCGCAGGTCCATGACAAAACCCTCATTCTTTCAAAATTGTTTGCAGTGCGCTGTGGAGCCGCCCATTGGAGGCCAACAGAGTCCCGCCCTCCGCCAGAGAGAGAGGGGCTCCGCCCGGAGCGGTAACCTGTCCCCCGGCCTCCGCTAAGATGAGCATTCCGGCGGCGTAGTCCCACGGCTGGAGAGACAGCTCCACATAGCCCTCCAGACGTCCACAGGCCACATCGCACAGCTCCAGGCTGGCACAGCCCATCCGTCGCACATCCTGGCACCGGTCATACAGTGCCCGCATCTGCCGGAAGGCCGCATCCGCCAGCTCCCGCTGGCCGGGAACGGTGCCCGCGGACAGAAGGCTATCCTCCAGCCGAGAGACGGCGCTGACCTGAATGGGAACCCCATTTCGGAATGCTCCGCCGCCCCGGCGGGCGGTGAAACACTCCTCCGTATAAGGATTGTATACCATACCAAAGACAATTTGTCCACCCTCCGCCAAGGCCAGGGAAATCGCGCTGCGCCGGAATTGATGGATCAGGTTGGTGGTGCCGTCCACCGGGTCCAAAATCCAGCAGGGGCGGCTCCAGTCCAAACAACTGTTGTCCTGCTCCTCTCCCATGAACTGGACGCCCGGCGTCAGGGCCGCCAAGCGCTCCCGCAGAAACTCCTGCACCTCCAGATCTACGTTGGTGACATAATCCGTCTCGCTCTTGGCCCGGATGCTTCTGACGGCAGCGGGATCGGCCAGCAGCCTTCCCGCCTCCCATACCGCCCGGACAGCCCCCTCCGCCAGAGGATCCGTCAGGACGGTCATGCAATGGCCTCCTGAGTCAGAATAGCCACATAGTCGCCTCCCAAGGCGTGGATCTCCTTCAGAGACCGCTTCAGCAGGCAGGCGGTGCGCACCTGGAAGGCGGCAATGTCGGAGATATCAATGTCATAGCGTCCGGCTACCATCTCCCCGTAGAGAGCGGGGACAGTATCCACATCCCGTTCAAAAACCGTGGTGACGCAGCCGTACTGCACCGCCTGGTGGGTGTCGCTGCCGGAAACCACAGGGATCTCCAGCTCTTTCCCCAGGGTGTGGGTAAGCCGCTCCGTCCGATCCCGATCCAGCGCCAGATCCTTGCCGTTGAGATCCAGGAACCTCAGCCGCCGCAGCTGATCCTGAGGCAGCTCGGGCACATGGCCGCCGGCACGGAAGGGGTGGCCGCAGCCCACTACCACCGGGTACCCCTCAAACAAATCCATCAGTTGGGCGAAGGGAAGGAAATTCCCCTTCTCCTTGTGGGGCTCCAGCCGCCGGTTCAGTTCCAGGATGGTCTCCAGCGGCCCGATGGACAGGATGTGCCCCCCCTCGGCCACATCGGTCTCCATGCCGGGGAAAATGCGCAGGCCATTCTCCAGTTCCAGAGCGTCCCCGGTTCTCTGGCTCACAGAGGCGATGTAGCCGTACACATCGGCAAACTGGAGGGTGTTGAAGTGTTCCGTCAGGCACAAAGTGTCCAGGCCGGCCCGTCGGGCCTCGCCGAAGAGCCAGTCTGTGTAGGCGGTGGAAAATGGGAGCTTTTTGGCCAGCTTCCCATGGGTGTGAAAATCCAGACGCAAGAGAAATAACCTTCTTTCTTACAGCAGTGTGGAGATCAGGACAGCCACCGCCACCGCCAGGAAGGAGATGGCCAGAAACAGTCCATCGTTATAGGTGACCTTCAGGGCTGCCAGCTTGATCTTCTTTACCGACTTGTTCACCGCCGCGTAGCGGTAGCCCCGTAGCTCCAGGGCCTCCACCGTGGTGCGGGAGCGCTTGGCGGTGTTGAGCATCAGGGGGTAGAAGGACTGCATGATGATCTTCACCTGATAGATCAGGTACCTGATCTTGCCCCCCAGGGTCTCGTGGGCGGGGGGATTGCCCCGGAGCCGGTAGGAGAGGAGCACGTTCTGAAACTCCTCCATCAGCATGGGCAGCATCCGGTAGGCGTAGGAGATGGAGAAGCTCAGCCTCTCCGGGCAGCCGTACCACATGAGGCCGTTGGACAGCTTATCCGGATCCAGGCCGGAGAACACGGTCACCGAGGCCAGGGAGATTGTGGCCACCTTCAGGGTGAGGATGAGCAGGGGCGCCACGGCGGAGGCGTCCCCGCCAAAGAGAAGGGTCACCACGAAGAGATACCCCGTCTGGGAGAAGACCCCCAGGGCAAAGAGGAACAGCACCAGCCCCGCCACCCGGGCCAGAAGGGTGGTGGCCATCACCAGCAGAAAGCATCCCAGCAGGAAGGGGATGTCGCTAACAAACCAGGGGATAAGGCCGAAGAACAGGTACCAGGCCAGCAGAATCCGGGGGTCCAGGGCGGCGATCACGGTGTCGTCGTTGCCGTAGGCGTTCTTCAGCACCTGATTGCGGAGAAAATCCATGGAGAATTTGTCCAGGATGCTCTCTGAGAGTTTGGCGGTCAATTTTTCCACAGCAGTCAAGCCTCCTGAAAGGACGATAAGAATTCCTCAACGGTATAACACAGGGCCCGGCGGTCCAGGGCCCGGGCCATGGAGAAGATCTCCGGTGGGCGGATGCCCACCTGTTCCACCACATCGGCCCGGGCGAAGATCTCATCCCTGGGGCCGTCCGCCACCACCTTGCCGTCCCACAGGACCACGATCCGCTCCGCCCACTGGCACACCAGCTGCATGTCGTGGGTGGCGATGACGGCGGTTTGGATGATGTCCTTCATGTCGACCAGAACGGCCATGATCTCGCGCCGGGTGGCGATGTCCAGGTTTGCGGTGGGCTCGTCCAGCAGCAGGACGCCGGGATTCAGGGCGACGCCGATGGCCAGGCTGGCCCGGCGCATCTGGCCGCCGGACATGAGGCGGCCGTCCCGGTCTGCCAGCTCTGATAGCCGGAACCGCTCCAGCAGCTCCGCAGTGCGTTTTTCCCACTCCGGAATGTTCCGTACCTCCATGGCGTAGGCGATGTCGGCGCGGATGGAATCCTTGATGAACATCTCCTCCGGGTTCTGATACACCAAGGAGATCTGCCGGGACAGATCCTCTGCCTTTTTGTCCCCAATGGCCTCCCCGAAGAGGGAAACCGTGCCGCCATTAGGTCGCAGCAGTCCCACCATCAGCTTCATGAGGGTAGACTTGCCCGCCCCATTGGAGCCGATCAGGGCCACCTTCTCCCCCCTACGGATGGTCAGATTCAAATCCTGAAAGACCGTGCGAGGCTCTCCCTTCACCGAGCGGTAGGAGAGAGACACGTTCTGAAAGGATACCGCCGCCTCACTGGTGGCCTCCGGCGTCCGCCGGGGCGCACCCGGCACATACCGCAGCTGGGAGAAGGCGGTCTTTCCTTCTTCCACGGTGGTGGGCAGGGGGATGTCCGTCGGAAGACGGCCTGCCCTCCGTAGCCGGTGGGCCGCCTGGGTCACCTGGGGCGGGAAAATGTTGCATTCCTCCAGCTCCTCCACCCGCTGGAGGGCGTCCTCCGTGGGCAGCATCCAGCAGACCTGGCCGTCCTTCATGAGCATCACATGCTTGCAGTAGTCGGCGATGTACTCGGTGTGGTGCTCGATGACGATGATGGTCTTACCTTGGTTCTCATTCAGATCCCGGAGAACCTCGTAGATCCGGTCGGCGTGCATGGGGTCCAGCTGGGCGATGGGCTCGTCCAGGATCAGGATGTCCGGCTGGAGGGACACCGCGCCGGCCAGGGCCAGCAGGTGGGTCTGACCGCCGGAGAGCTGCCAGACATATTCCTCCTCCCTGCCCTCCAGACCGCACTGCCGCAAAGCAGTCCTGCCCCGCGCCAGGTAGTCGGGGAAGGCGTAGTTCAGGCAGGCATAGGAGGCGTCGTCCAGCACGGTGGGCCGGACGATCTGGTTTTCAAAGTCCTGATATACATAGCCCACCTTCTGGGCCAGGACGCCCACGTCGCTCTCCCGGGTGTCAAGCCCCTCCACCCGCACGCTTCCCTCCATGGTCCCCGTGATAAAGTGGGGGATCAGGCCGTTGAGGGCCTTACACAAAGTGGACTTCCCGCAGCCGTTGTTGCCAACGACCGCCAGGAAGTCCCCTTTCTCGATCTGAAGGGAGATCTCTTTCAGGGTGGGCTGAGGGGCGCCTGGGTAGGTATAGGTCAGGCCGTCGATCTCAACCGCGTTCATGTCAGTTCACCGCGGCCTTTTTCCCGGCGTTCTTTTTGATGACCAGCAGGGCGATGATGGCCACCGCGGCGGCCGCTACCATGCCCACGGCCATGGCGGTGCCGCTCTCCGCCCACTCGGCCTCCCAGTCGATGAGGGACATGCCGGCGGTGGCGGCCAGCTCGGCCACGATGGCGCACACAAAGCCGACGGCGCACACGGCCAGGGCCTTGGGGCTGATGCCGCTGACGGCGCTGTCCGGGGTGCGGGGAGCCATGCCCAGCAGGGGCTCGATCTTGCCGTACAGCTTGGGTACCAGGTACAGAGTGGGCAGCAGGCAGAACAGGATGCCGGAGAACAGCAGGTCATTGAGGAAGGCGAAGCCCTCGGTGGCGAACACGCTCTCAGGCAGGCCGGCCACAGCCTCGAAGTCCTCCACCGCCAGCTGGACCTTCAGGATGTCCACCGCGGTTCCCATCAGCAGCTGCGCGGCGGTGCCGGTGATGGCGGCCACGCCCACCAGGGCGCGGTTCCTGGGGTCCTTCACCAGCCGGCCGGCGATGTACACGCCGATGGTGACGGTAAGGAACTTCTCCAGCTCGCCCAGGCCGCCGAACTGGCCCAGCATGATCTCGCTGAACACCAGCTCGCCGGTAGCCGCGCCCAGCGCCGCCGAAAGCGGGTCAAACAGCATGGCCAGCGTCAGCGGGATAAACAGGAAGTATTCCACTGAAAATTCCACAATACCAGCCTGGAACTTGGGGATCAGCTCCGTGAACAGGGTGGCCAGCCCGTACAGGGACATGGACAGGACAAAGATCATCAGCTTCTGGGACTGTGTGGCAGTCTGCTTCTGTGCGATACTCATAGCATATTTTCCTCCCTATGATGGTGTGTTTCTCGCTCACACAGGCACAGTGTACCACCGGGATGTAAATTCTTCCCCCAAAGTCCTGTAAAATGTAAATAAATTTTCTTATCTGCCGTGTTATGTAAGTTCTGCCCTCATTTACATCCGCATCGCCGCGTCCAGAGCCAAAGAGGAACGCTCGCACTCGTCAGGGAGCATGGTCAGCTGGACGCACAGGGGACTGCCCTTCATGCGGGCGCTGGCATAGGTCAATCCGTTGCTCCGGGTGTCCAGCAGGGGGTGGTCGATCTGGGCCGGGTCCCCCAGCAGCACTACCTTGGTGCCCTTTCCCACCCGGGTGATGATGCCCTTGACCTGCCGGGGGGTGAGGTTCTGGGCCTCGTCGATGATGAGCCAGGTATCGGTGATGGAGCGGCCCCGCATGAAGTTCATGGCCTCGGCAGCGATGACGCCGGTGTCAAAGAGGTAGTCAATGCGCCCCCGCAGCTCCTCCTCGCTGCGCCGCTCCTTTTTCTTCCCCTCCAGGTCCAGCAAGATCTCCAGGTTGTCCACAATGGGCCGCATGAGGGGGGAGATCTTTTCCTGCTCACTGCCCGGGAGAAAACCGATGTCCGCGTCAAACTGGGCATTGGGGCGGCACACCAGAATCTTCCGATAGGGCCGTTCCTCCGCCTCCAGCACCTGCTCCAGCCCTGCAGCCAGGGCGTAAAAGGTCTTGGCGGTGCCCGCCGGCCCTTGGATGATGGCCAGGGGCGCCTCCGCCACCGGCAGCAGCAGGGCCTCCTGCAGGAATTGCTGCCCCACGCTCCGGGGCTTGACGCCGAATGGGCGGACGCCGCCAAAGCGCAGGGCGGTGACCTTCCCCTCCCGGAAACGGCCCAGCATGGTCTTTTTCGGCTCGGTATCCGAGTGCAGAAGGACAAACTGGTTCTCGGTCAAGGAAACCGGCTTCCGCTCCCCCGCGCCGTCCACGGTATAGAGTTCTTCCGCCGGAGCTCCCTTTTTCTTGAACGCTGTGAGCAGGCTGTCCGAGATGTAGACCTCCGCCCGGCCGGTGTAGGGCTGGGCTCCATCCGGCAGCCGGTCGGTGGTGAAGTCCTCCGCCGGCACCTCCATCATCTGGGCCCGGATGCGAGCGACCATGTCCCGGCTCACCAGCGTCACCGGCGCTCCCTCGTCCATGAGGCCCCGACACACCTTCAGCACCCTTCCCGCCCGGCTGCCGGGTTCTATCCCTTGGGGAAGGGCCGCGTCCACATGGTTGACCTCCAGGCGCACGGTGCCTCCACTGGGCAGGGTCACGCCTTTTACCAGGTCTCCTTGGAGCCGTAATCTCTCCAGGAAGCGGAGCACATGTCGGGCGTTGTTTCCCGCTTCACCGTCAGCCCCCTTCCGATCATCCAACTCCTCCAGCACCGCCAGTGGCAGCACGATGTGGTTGTCCTCGAAGGACTCCAGAGCGTAGGGGGCCTGGAGGAGGACATTGGCGTCCAGCACATAGGTCTTCTGCATACGTTGCGCCTGCCTTTCTTCTTTGCTGTCTTATGACCATTGGGCGCGGCATCCACAAAAACAGCGCCGGTCCGCCCTGTAAGGGCGCAAACCGGCGCTGATCATACTCTGTCGATTTTGATCGGGCTGTCTGAAACCGTACTCCATACTGCCGCTCCCAACCGATGCCTACCGCATCTGTGTTCAGTATAGCAGACGCCTTTCCCAGCGTGCGACGGTATTTCAGTAAAGAAACCGTCAAATCCATGTGAAGCGCGTTTGCTATGAACCCGGTTTCGTTCCAGACCTCCTCTGCCTACAAGAAATTTACACATTCCCTCTTTCGGATTTTACAGTCGTGGGATTATACTAAATCAAATAGGGAGAACGTACCGCTCCCTTTCCAAAACAAAATCGCAGGAGGAAACAGCATGAGAAAAGCAAGACGGCCGGCAGCCATTGCCATGGCCCTCGCCCTGGCGCTTCAGCTGGGCACTGTGGTGCCAGCGGCGGCAGCGGGCATCAACTCGACCGCTGGGTATGAAAACGGCAATTCCCCCCTGAATCTGAACCTGATTGCCCGGTACGCCTCCGGCCAGTACAACGTGGACGGCGGCGTCATGGAGATCGTGGCCTACAGCCAGAGCAATGGCTATGCTTACGCCATCAACGGCCAGAGCGGCCTGCTGGCGGCAATTCCCCTGGGGGATCTCACCGCCGGGATCTCCGTCGCCCGGCTCAGCGGCACGGACATCGACGTGAAGGCCCTGGTGGAGGCGGCGGACAGCTCATTCCGCTATGGGGACATGACCTCCGTGGCCATCTCTCCGGACAACACCATCCTGGCCGCCGCCCTCCAGGCGGAGGGATATCATGACGCCGGCCGGGTAGCCCTGTTCGCCTGCAATGCCGACGGCTCCTTGACCCTGAGGGGACTGGTGGAAACCGGTGTGCAGCCGGATATGGTGACCTTTGCCGGCAGCAGCACCGTCCTCACCGCCGACGAGGGGGAGCCTCGGGAGGGATATGGAGCCGGGATCGCCGACCCCAGAGGCTCGGTCACTGTGGCAGATGTGTCAACCCTCACCAGCGAGGTGGTGGGCTTTGACGCTTTCGACGCCCGCCGTGACGAGCTGGCCTCAGCCGGGATCGTGCTGAAGAAGGGAGTCGATCCCTCCACGGACCTGGAGCCGGAGTACATCGCCGTCTCCGGCGGCAAGGCCTATATCACCCTGCAGGAGAACAACGCCATCGCGGTGCTGGATCTGACCTCCCGTACCTTTGACGGGATCTACTCCGCGGGCTTTGAGGACTACGGCGTCACCCCCATTGATATCGACAAGAAGGATGACGCCTATGCGCCCAGGACCTACGGCAGCCTCATGGGCATCCGGATGCCCGACGGCATCGCCGCCTTCCAGGTGGACGGCAAAACCTATCTGGTCACCGCCAACGAGGGCGACGCCCGAGAGTGGGGCGACGAGGATCTGGGCACCTTCTACCTCAGCGAGGACGAGCAGGACTTCGGCGAGGAGGGCGTGACCTCCCCCACTGGAGCCATCACCGGGGAGAACTCCGGCCTGGAGGGCAAGGTGGTCTTCTTCAAGGTGGAGGACTTTGACGGCTTGGACAGCGGCAAGGACTACCTCTTCGGCGGCCGCACCTTTACCATTTATGAGGCCGGGGAGAACGGCGTCACCGAGGTGTTCACCAGCGGCAACGACTTTGAGACCCTCACCGCCCGGTACCTGACCGATTACTACAACTGCTCCAACGACAACACCGTGGTGGATGACCGCTCTGGCAAGAAGGGACCGGAGGCGGAGAGCGTCACGGTTGGTACGGTGGACGGCCGCACCTATGCCTTCGTGGCCCTGGAGCGCACCGGCGGCGTCATGGTCTATGACGTGACCGAGCCTGCCTCCGCCCAGTACGTGAACTACATTAACACCCGGGATTTCGCCTCCATAGTGGAGGGCTCCGAGGAGTATGAGGACGGGGAGCTGGACAAGTGGGTCACCGGCGGCGATGTGGCCCCCGAGGGTCTGCTGTTCCTGAGTAATGCCGTCAGCCCCACCGGAGAGGCCCTGCTGCTGGCAGCCTGTGAGGTATCCGGCACGGTGGCTGTCTATCAGGTGGGCGGCGAGCCCCTGTCCGTCCTGCCCTTCACCGATGTGGAGGCCCGGGATGCCCAGGCGGTGCGCTATGTCTGTGAGAACGGCCTGATGGCCGGCGTCAGCGCGGACCGCTTTGAGCCCAATGGGACGCTGACCCGGGGCGAGGCGGTCACGGCCCTGTGGGCGCTGGAGGGCCGCCCGGTGGTGAATTATCTGATGGACTTCTCCGATGTGGACCCGGCGGCCTCCTATGGCGAGGCCGTCCGCTGGGCCGCCTCCGAGGGGATCGCCGGCGGCTACGGCGGCGGCCTGTTCGGCCCGGACGATCCCATCACCCGGGAGCAGCTGGCGGTCATGCTCTACCGCTACGCCCGGCATGAGGGCTATGACACCGCCCAGGGCGGCATGGCCGTCCGGGAGTTCGCCGACTATGACCAGATCGCCGGCTACGCTGCGGAGGCCATGACCTGGGCGGTGGAGGCCGGCGTGCTCACCGCGACCTCCTTGGACACGCTGGCCCCCGGCCAGGCAGCCACTCGGGTGCAGACTGCCCAGGCGCTGCTGGCCCTGTCCCAATTCACCAAATAACCAGGCGAATTGGGGTGTGAAGACCATGAAGCGTTTGGATAAGGAACGCCGGAAGCTGGAAAAGGTCGGATTCTCCGGGCAAACGTTGGAGCGGGCGATGGAGCTGCTGGAGCGGACGAATGCGTCCATCCTGAGCGAGCTCCTGGTCAAGATGGTGACCAGGCAGGAAAAAACGCCCTCCATGGCGCTGTACGAGATGGAGACCAAAACGCGGGAACTGGAGGCCAAACTGGGACTCTCGCCCAAGGAGCCATTCTAAACATCAGCAAAATAAAGCAGCGGGGAGTAGGCAGATGTGCCTTCTCCCCGCTGCTTTTCTGTGCCGGTCAGTCCCTCAGATCGGCGGTCCAGTCGAAGATCCGCCCCGTCCGGGGGTCCAGTTCAAACTCGTACTTCATGCCGTCCAGGAACAGCTCCCCTTCGTAACGTCCCCGGCCGTCGCCGGACTCTTCCCAGACAGATACGTCCGCCGCACTGGCGCCGGAAACCTTGCCGGCCACGATGGAAGTGGCCTCCTCCGCTGTGACAGGGCTGCCGCCCAGGGCGTCCAGCCACTCCTCGTCCACCTCGTAGTCCGCCCCCACGATGCGTCCGTCGGCCATGGCCACCTCAAAGTCGTAGTCGCCGTAGTCCGTCTCGAACTCGATGTCGTAGAGCGGGATGCCGTTGTCGCTGTCTGTCTCGTTTTTGACGTTGTAGGCGTCCCCCTCCGGCACCCCGGCGTTCTCCAGGGCGATGGCCAGGGCCTCCTCCCGGCTGATCTCACCGGTGGCGACTTCCCCCTCCGGGGTGGGGGACACAGGCGGCGTCTGCCCCTGGCCGGCGGGCGTTTCCGGAGCGAAGGACGCCGGGGGAGTCTGGCCGCCGGAGGGAGCTGTCCCGCCGGGTGCGGTATCGCCCGCCTGTCCGCCGCAGCCGGTCAGGCAGGCCAGCAAAAGCGCCGCTGTCAAACCGAAAGAAATGATCTGTTTCATCCCGCGCGCTCCTTTCTGTGTGCGTGCCTCCATCCTACCACGAAGAACCCTGGCGCGCAACCCATCCAAGGGAACACAAGACCGCCCCATCTGTTTCTTTACCTACATTTGACAAAGATTTGACATCCAGACGGTCGCGCTTCCGCTTCGCAGCCGCTAAACTTTACAATAGCGTTTTCTACCCTTTGAAATTTTCTGCTGTGACCCCGAAAATCCGGCGGCGTGTCCGTATCCTTCTGCCGGAGGGGGATGGAGGGATGGCAATGGTGCGCACAGAGCACGACATCGTTTCCCAGGTGCAATCGGCCAAGACGGATTCGGAGGCGGCGGACGCCCTCATCCGTCAGTACATGGGCTTTATCCGCTCGGAGACGGTAAAGTTTCTCCACACCGCCCCGGAGAACGGCCACGAGGACGAGCTGAGCATCGCCATGCTGGCCTTCTACGAGGCAGTGCTGGCCTATGAGAGAAATCGGGGCGCCTTCCTGCCCTACGCCGCCCGGGCCATCCGCAACCGGCTCATCGACCACTACCGGACGGAGAAGCGCCACGGCAATGTGATCTCCCTCCACACCCCCCTGGGCGGGGAGGAGGACGGCGGTGAGCTGCTGGACACCATCCCCGACACCGTGGACCACGCCGAAGACTATGCGGTGCGCACCGCCAGCCGGCGGGAGATCCAGGAGTTTTCCGAGAAGCTGGCCCAGTTCGGCCTGACCTTCTCCGACGTGGCGGACAACTGCCCCCGGCAGGAGCGGACCTTCGCCGCCTGCCGCCGGGTGCTGGACTTCGCCCGGACCCAGCCGGAGCTGCTCAAGCGGGTGGAGGACACGGGCAAGCTGCCCATGGGGGAGCTGTCCGCCGGCTCCGGCACCGACAAGAAGACCATGGAGCGGCACCGGAAGTACCTGGTGGCCATCCTGCTGGCCTTCACCAACGGCTATGAGATCATCCGGGGCCACCTGTGCCAGGTGGGCCCAAAGAGAGGGGGCGACGAGGCGTGAACTATCTGGTCATGGAGGTGCATCCGGCCTATGCGGTGGTGCTGGACGAGGAGGGCCGCTTTTTGAAGGCAGCCAACCTGCGCTATCAGGTGGGGGACACAGTGCGGGACATCGTGGAGCTGCGGCACCCCAGGGAAAAACGCCCCGCCCTGTGGAAGCCCCTGTCCGGCGTGGCTGGCCTGGCCGCCTGTCTGTGCTTGGTGTTCTTTGGCTACTACCAGCCAAACTTCACCCCCTACGGCGCCCTGCGCATCCAGATCAACCCGGATGTGGAGCTCACCCTCAGCCGCACCGACCGGGTGCTGGAGCTGGAGGGGCTCAATGAGGACGGCCAGAGCCTGATTGCGGGCTACGAATACAGCGGCAAGGACCGGGAGGACGTGACCGGGGAGCTGGTGGAGCGGGCCATCGATATGGGCTACCTCTCCGGCGGGGAGACGGTGTCCATCACGGTCACCAGCGCCGACGCCGACTGGCAGGCCCGGGAGGAACAGGCGGCCCGGGAGGATCTGGAGGAGCGGTACGGGGAGACCATCGTGATCCAAATCGGCCCCGCGCCGGAGGAGGAACCGGCCACCGAGGTGGTGATCCCGGTGGCGCCGCCCAGCCCCACGCCGTCCCCCACCTCGGACCTCACGCCGGAGCCTGTGCCGGAGCCCACGCCGGCGCCCTCCGCGCCCCCTGTCCCCTCTGCCGACCCGGGGATCACGGACTACGATGACACGGACTACGGCCCCAACGCCGACGGGGTCACCGATTATGAGGATACGGATTACGGTCCTTACAGCGACGGCGTCACCGACTATGAACCTCCCGACGACGGCCCTTATGTGGACGGTGACACCGACTATGAGGACCGGGATGACGGCGATGACCGGGACGACGATGACGACGACTGGGACGGCGATGACGATGATGATGGCGACGATGACGGAGAGCGGGATGACGACGATTAACGCAGAAAAATTTCCGCCGCGGCCCCGGTTTTGGAGACCGGCCGCCGTATCCTCCCTGTGTCAGCCGAAGAAGAGGAAAAAAGTTTTTCCCAGGCCCCGGTTTTTCGACAGCGGCTCCGTAATCTAAAAGTAGAACACACAAACCAAACACCCTTTTCAAGGAGATGAATGAAATGAAACAGAACATCCGCACCAAATGGTTTGCCCTGACCCTGACCGCCGCCCTGGCCCTGACTACTCTGACCGCCTGCGGGAACGGCGCCGGCACGGCGTCCCTCCCCGAGACCCCCGGCACCAGCGCCCCCCTCCTGGAAGAGAGCGGCGGCGTGGCCGGCACCGTCCTGCTGAGCGTGAACCCGGAGATCGAGATGGACTATGACGATCTGGGCAACGTGGTGGCCCTCACCGGCCGCAACCAGGAGGCCCAGACCCTGCTGGCCTCCTACACCGGCTATGAGGGCCGGCCCTGTACCCAGGTGGTGGGAGAGCTGGTGGACGAGATCAATGCCCTGGGCTACTTCGACGCCACCGTGGGCGGCCACGAGAAGAACATCATCCTGAAGCTGGAGCGGGGCTCCGTCTACCCCAATGACCAGTTCCTGAACGAACTGGCCGAGGCGGTCCGGCTGGTGGTGGAGACCGACCAGATCGGCTCCCAGGCCGTGACCCTGGACCAAGACGACTACGACGACGCCTACGGGGACAAGGGGTACATCAACGCCTCCGCCGCTCAGAGCATCCTCTCCACCCAGCTGGGCCGGGACGATCTGCAGTTTGTGGAGAAGGAGTACGACCTGGACGACGGGGAGTACGAGGTGGAATTCGTCCTGGACGGCGTGGAGTACGAGTATGAGGTGAACGCCTACACCGGCAAGGTCACCGAGATGGACGCGGAGTTCCAGGACTATGACGACACCGACTATGGCCCGGGCAGCGACGGGATCACCGATTACGGCGTGACTGACTACGACGACACCGACTACGGCCCCAATGCCGACGGGATCACCGACTACGACGACACCGACTACGGCCCCAATGCCGACGGGATCACCGACTATGACGACACGGACTATGGCCCCAACAATGATGGAATCACCGATTACGACGACACCGACTACGGTCCCAACGCCGACGGCATCACCGATTACGACGACACCGACTACGGCCCCAATGCCGATGGCATCACCGACTACGACGACTGGGGCGATGACGACGACTGGTACGGCGACCCCACCGGCGAGGACCACTGGGACGACGATGACGACGGCTGGGACGACACGGACTACGACGACCGGGACGACGATGACGACTGGGACGACGATTGGGACGACTGAGCCCCTCCGCCTGCGCCACGAGGTCAAGCACCAGATCTCTCCCCAGGAGGATCTGGTGCTCGCCTCCAGGCTGGGGAAGCTCTTTCCCCGGGACGGCCACGCCGGGCCGGACGGCTCCTACCGGGTGACCAGCCTGTATTTCGACACCCCCTACGATACCGCCCTCCGGGAGAAGCTGGACGGGGTGGACCGGCGGGAGAAGTTCCGCCTGCGGTACTACGGGGAGCGCCCGGATTTTCTCAAGCTGGAGAAAAAATTTAAGGTGAACGGCCTGTGCGGCAAGCGGTCCGCCCGCCTGACCTGGTCGGAGGCGGAGCGGCTGCTCTCCGGGGAGGACGCCTTCCTTCTGGAGCGGGGGGAGCCGCTGCTGACAGAGCTGTACCACAAGCTCCGGGGGACGCTGCTGCGGCCCAGGACGGTGGTGTGCTATGACCGGGAGGCATTCCTGTACGCCCCCGGAAACGTCCGGGTGACCCTGGACCGGGACCTGCGCACCTGCGGGGACAGCGCCGGCTTCCTGTCCCCAGGAGCCTTTCCCCTCAGGCCCCTGGAGGGGGTGACGGTACTGGAGGTCAAGTACGATGCCTTTCTCCCCGACCTGGTGCGGCTGGCCGTCCAGACGCCGGGCCGCCGGGCGGGGGCCTGTTCCAAATACGCCCTGTGCCGGCGGTTTGACTGAGAACGAAGAAAAGAGGTGTGGCTGCCATGCCCACGTTCACCTTTCAGGACATCTTCAAATCCAGCTTTCTGGAGCGGCTGGACGCGGTCTCCCTGCCGGACGCCGCCATCGCCCTGGCGCTGGCCTTCTGCCTGGGCCTGTTCATCTTCCTGGTCTATAAAAAATGCTACGCCGGGGTCATGTACGCCCCCAGCTTCGGGGTGACCCTCATCGCCCTCACCCTCATCACAACCCTGCTGATCCTGGCGGTGACCAGCAACATCGTCCTCTCCCTGGGCATGGTGGGCGCCCTGTCCATCGTCCGCTTCCGTACCGCCATCAAGGAGCCCATGGATATCGCCTTCCTGTTCTGGGCCATCGCGGCGGGTATCGTGCTGGCGGCGGGGCTGATCCCCTTGGCGGTGGTGGGCAGCCTATTTGTGGGGGTGGTGCTGCTGGTGTTCTCCCGGCAGAAGAACGGGGAGTCCCCCTACATCCTGGTGGTCCACTGCGCCGACCAGGATGTGGAGGGGCAGGTGCGCGCCCTGGTGGAGGCCCGGGTGCGGCGGCTGAATCTGAAGAGCAAGAGCGTGGCCCCGGGCCAGATCGAGCTGAACTACGAGGTGCGCCTGCGGGATGCCGACACGGAGTTCGTCAATGAGCTGGGGGCCATGGAGGGCGTGGGGAACGTGGTGCTGGTCTCCTACAACGGGGACTACATGGGGTGAGGCCATGATCCGCCACCGGCATATCGATCTTATCTGCGGCGGGGCCATCCTATTGGCCCTGGTCCTCACCGGTCTGCTCTGCTTCGGGGAGGCTCTGGGCCTCCGGCCCGCCAGCGCCGCGCCCGGGTACGCCTCCCGCCTCTTTGACGATGGCCGGGTCCACACCGTGGACCTGCGGGTGGAGGACTGGGCGGCTTTCCTCGAAAACGCCCCGGCGGAGGAGTATATCCCCTGCACCGCGGTCATCGACGGGGAGGAATTTTACCAGGTGGGCCTACGGGCCAAGGGGAACAACTCCCTCCGGCTGACGGAGGAGTATGGTCTGTCCCGGTACAGCCTAAAACTGGAGTTCGACCACTATGTGGACGGCGGGAATTACCACGGCCTGGACAAGCTCTCCCTGGACGCCTCCTTCCAGGACAACAGCTATCTCAAAACCTGGCTGGTCTACCACATGATGGCCTACATGGGGGTGCCCGCCCCTCTGTGCAGCTATGCCTGGGTGACGGTGAACGGCACCCCCTGGGGGCTGTTCCTGGCCATCGAGGAGCCAGAGGAGGCCTTTGCCCGGCGAAACTTCGGCCCGGATCACGGAGCGCTCTACAAGCCGGACTACCGCTCCCTGAACGCGGAGAACACCGACGTGGCCCTGCGGTACATCGGCGATGACCCCGCCGCCTACCCAAACATCTTTGACAACGCCAAGTTTGACACGGACGTGGCGGACCGGGAGCGGCTGATCCAGGCCCTGCGGGTGCTGTCCACCGGGGAGGACCTGGAGACGGCGGTCAATGCGGATGAGGTGCTGCGGTATTTTGCCGTCCAGGTGTTCGTCATGAACTGGGACAGCTACCTGGGCCACACCGGGCACAACTACTTCCTCTATGAGGAGGACGGGGTGATCTCCATTCTGCCCTGGGACTACAACCTGGCCTTCGGCACCTACGCCCTGGGCATGACCGATCCCATCCGGGACCCCGACGTGCTGATCAACTGGCCGGTGAACACCCCCGCCCGGGGGGAGGTCATGCTGGAGCGGCCTCTGTATCACAATCTGATGAAAAACAGAGACTATTTTGCCCGGTACCACGCCTATTTCGGCCAACTGCTCTCGGAGTATTTCGAGAGCGGCCGGTATGAGGCAGTCATCCGGCAGGCACAGGTCATGATCGCTCCCTATGTGGAGGTCGATCCCACCGCCTTCTGCTCCTATGAGGATCATCTGCTGGCGGTGGACACGCTGCTGGAGGTGTGCCGCCTGCGCTCTGAGAGCATTCGGGGACAGCTGGAGGGGGACTACCCTATCACCCTGGCCCAACAGGGGGCGGGGGTGGACGCCTCCCATGTGGATCTGCGGGCGCTGGGGGATTTCGACGACCTGGAGGCTGCGAAGGAGCGGCAGAATGAGGCCGCGGCAATTGCGGGGGTGGAATAAGAGGGTAGCTCATATTGTTTACTGTCCCGTAAATTTTGAGCTGCCTCCGGCATAAATGGATTACATTATTTCCCTCCAAAAATTACAACGCAGACGGGCAGAAAATGCCTCCCCACTTTGTCGGCGGACGTGCCGCCGGCAAAAGAGGGGAGGCGCTTTTGACCACATTTTCAGCCACAGCGCGATGTGGAGTATACGGAAACAGGATGCTCAAAAAGTGGCGGAAAGCAAGCAGATCGGAGTGTATATCGCTATAAAGTACGAAAAATAGTTAGAAAAAAGCTCCAAAGCCGCTTGGTAAGGATGAGGTCGGCGGTTCGAATCCGCCCAGCAGCTCCAAAAACTCCTGTTTTCGATAGAAAACAGGAGTTTTTCTTTGCCTATTTTTCCTCTATGTGTGAGGGCATGAAGCAAGGTGGCCGTATGCTCTTACCCTTGCGGTAAATACGGCTTGCCTATAGGGCGAATAGCGCCTGTCACACGGTGATTATCTTCAGCCACTCAATATATTCCAGCGCCAATTCCGACAGCACTCGAGAGGGGTTACAGATATACCCGATCTCGATTTGCCCCAAATCCGTGATGGGCACACTGACCAAGGCGCGGCGGCGATCCTCTTGTGTCAGATAGCCGGAGCCGGTCACATAGGCATCGCCCAGTGCCAGCAGTGAATACGCCATCGCCCGGTCGGATACCGAGATGATCTGCTGCTGGGGGTTCCACTGGCGCCTGGTCGTCGTGAATCGGGCCGAGGAGGGATGACACTCCTCATAAGAAATAAACGGGTATTGCTGGATATCCGCCAGTGTAACGCTTTTGCGCCCGGCTAAGGGATGCGTGTTTTGGATGTAAATATGCAGCAGATCATATTTCAGATGCTGAAAAAATATATTCCGCCGATTGCATGCCTTGATAATGGCGCTGCGGCTGTCGCTGGTGAAAAACAGCACGCCGATGTCGGAGCGATTCGTTTCCACATCCTGCAGCACCTGATCCATGTTTCCCTCAAAATATCCCAGATGATATTTTTGATTCTTAGGCTGGCATACAATGTGCTCAAAGGCATCAATACCGGAGACATGGTGCAGGGAAGATACGCAAAAATACTCGCACTCTCCCTTGTGGTTTTTATACTTGTCATCCAAATCCTGGTAGATATTTGTCAGCAGCTGTGTGTCCTTCAGGAATGCCTCTCCCTGGCGCGTCAGCGATATGCCCTTACTGGTTCGCTCAAAAAGAACCATACCATATTCCCGCTCCAAGTTTCGGATCGACTCGGATAGACTGG
>ERZ1106915.1564-NODE-1564-length-18072-cov-3.595382_pt1 | contig 18072 bp, 19 predicted proteins | sample MGYA00403653_ERZ1106915 | MGnify/ENA primary metagenome ERZ1106915 (study PRJEB35170, sample SAMEA104062404) | human gut metagenome | biome: human gut; feature: human-associated habitat; material: faeces | place: Denmark | collected 2012-06-06 ... | reverse complement strand
CGGGGCGCTGCCGGCGGCGCGGTCCTGCTGGCCGAGCTGCTGTGCGCTGAGGGCTATATGGACCGCAAGTAATGCCACGGTCTAATTAGGAATTAGGAATGAGGAGTTCGGAATTATGGGGCGAACGACAAGCAGGCCGTCCGCGCCGAACGCCAAAGCCCCCATCTCCTAACTCCTGATTTGTAAAATTGCCAAGCCCCCGGGCATAAAATTCCTAATTTCTAATTCCTAACTCAAAGAAAGGGTGCTTTTCATGCGAACTCCTGTCTTTACCGGAAACTGTGTGGCCATCGCCACTCCCTTTGACGCCAGCGGTACCATCAACTATGACGCCTTCGGCCGTCTCATCGATGCGCAGATCGCCGGCGGCGTAGACGCCATCTGCGTCTGCGGCACTACCGGCGAGTCTGCCACCATGACCATTCGGGAGCACATCGCCGCCGTGGAGTACTGCGTCAAGCGGGTCGATCACCGGGTGAAGGTCATCGCCGGCGCGGGGAGCAACGACACCACCGCCGCCGTCTACCTCTCCCTCCACGCCCAGGACTCCGGAGCCGACGCCCTGCTCCACGTCACCCCCTACTACAACAAGTGCAGCCAAACCGGACTGATCAAGCACTATGAGTACATCGCCGACCGGGTGGACCTTCCGGTGATCCTCTATAACGTACCAAGCCGCACCGGCGTCTCCTTCACGGCGGAGACCTATCAGGTGCTGTCCCAGAACCCCAAGATCAACGGCGTCAAGGAGGCCAGTGGAAACTTCTCCCTCCTGGCCCACACCCGCCACCTGTGCGGCGATGACTTCTATATCTGGTCGGGCAACGACGACCAGGTGGTGCCCATGATGTCTCTGGGGGCTAAGGGCGTGATCTCTGTGGCCTCCAACATCATCCCTGAGGTCATGGTGAAGATGACCCACCTTTGTCTGGACAACGACTTCGTATCCGCCTCCAAGCTCCAGATCGAGTATATGGATCTGATCGACGCTCTGTTCTGTGATGTGAACCCCATCCCGGTGAAGGAGGCGCTGAACCTGCTGGACATGGAGGCCGGCCCCGTACGTCTTCCCCTGTGCGAGATGGAGGAGAAGAACAAGGCCCGTCTGCGCGCCGCCATGCAGGCCAAGGGACTGCTGTAAAGGAAGGTAACCTGTCATGCTGAAGATAATCATTTCCGGATGCAGCGGCCACATGGGCCGCGTGGTGGAGTCCATCTGCGCCGCCGACCCGGCAGTGCAGGTGGCGGCGGGCTTTGATGTGCTGGGCAGCAGCGATCGGGAATTCCCAGTGTACTCCTCCCCCAGCCAGTTCACCGGCGAGGCGGACGCAGTCATCGACTTCTCCTCCCCCGCCGCGCTGGACGGCCTGCTGGACTTCGCCAGACGCACCGGGACTCCGCTGGTGCTGGCCACCACCGGCTACACCCCGGAGCAGGTGGCCCAGATCGGTGCCGCCGCCCTGGAGGTCCCCATCTTCCGTTCCGCCAATATGTCCCTGGGGATCAACGTGCTGCTGGAGCTGGTCAAGAAGGCCGCCTCCGTGCTGGGTGACAGCTACGACATTGAGATCGTGGAGCGGCACCACCGCCGCAAGGTGGACGCCCCCAGCGGCACCGCCCTGATGATCGCCGACGCGGCCGCCTCCGCCTGCGGGCATGAGACTGAGTATGTCTTCGAGCGCCACTCTGTCCGCCAGCCCCGGGACAAGAAGGAGATCGGCATCTCCGCTGTCCGGGGCGGCACCATCGTGGGCGAGCATGAGATCATCTTTGCCGGACACGACGAGATCATGGAGATCCGCCACACCGCCCTCTCCCGGGAGATCTTCGCCCAGGGGGCTGTGGAGGCCGCCAAGTTTATGGCGACGGTGAATGCGCCGGGTCTGTATGACATGAGCCAGCTGGTAAAATAATTTTAGTCTGAAACCGAGGGAACTCATCCTTTTTTGGATGGGTTCCTTCTTTTGTTGTGTGAAAAGTCAGGTCTACTTGACGTGGAGATCCATTCTGTGTTATTATAAAAGTAAGGTGAACATGACTTTGGAGGAAATAATGAAAAACCGAATCAGGGAATTTCGTGAGCAGCATGGTCTCACCCAAAAAGAACTGGGAGGATCCGTTGGAGTCTCCCGTCAGGCGATCCATGCAGTGGAAACGGGAAAATTTGATCCATCCATCTGGCTTGCCCACGATTTAGCGCACTATTTTGGTGTGACCATTGAGGAACTGTTTGACTTTACCAGAGAGGGGCAGTAGTATGCATTTAGAAGCTGAAGTGTATGGACTGGTTCTGGGTGGTTTTGTAATTGTTGTTGTTTGTACCCTGCTGGTGCTGATTTACCTGTTTTGGCGGTCCCGCAACCAGGCGATCCTGTGGTTTGGCGGACAGACGCTCTTTTTATCCGGCGCTTTCTGGTTCTTTTTTCGGGCCCTCTGTTTTCGGTATGATCCTCAATTTTCCATGTACTCCGAAGTGCAGTCGGTTCATATTGCCTGTGCCGGCTTGCTTTGGGCCCTGAGTATGCTGTGTATGCTCATAGGCATCTACCGGCTGTTGCGGAAAGGGCCGGTTATCCATCAATTCTAGGAGGTACTCTCTTATGTCCGATCCCTTTATCCGCACCCGCCTGTTGGTAGGCGACGAGCCTTTGGACCGGCTCCGCCGCGCCCGCGTCGCCGTGTTCGGCGTGGGCGGCGTCGGGGGCTGCTGCGTTGAGGCCTTGGCACGGGCAGGTGTGGGCACTTTACACTTATACGATGACGATACAGTCTCAGAGAGCAACTTGAACCGCCAGCTCGCCGCCCTCCACTCCACCATCGGCCAGCCCAAGGCGGAGGTCATGGCCCAGCGGGTGCGGGACATCAACCCGGACTGTCAGGTGCGGGCCATCCGGATGTTCTACCTCCCGCAAAACGCCGGACAGGTGGATCTGTCCCAGTACGACTATGTGGTGGACTGCATTGACACCGTGGCCGCCAAGCTGGAGCTTGTGACAAGGTGTACCGCTTTACAGGTCAGGATTGTCAGTGCGATGGGCTCGGGAAACAAGCTGGACCCTACCGCCTTCGAGGTCTCAGACCTGTCCAAGACCCAGGGCTGTCCCCTGGCCCGGGTCATGCGGAAGGAGCTGCGCCGGAGGGGGATCTCCCACCTGAAGGTGGTCTGGTCCCGGGAGGAGCCCCGCAGCCCCCTCCGCCCCATGGAGGCGGAGCCGCCCGCCTCCGCCTCCGAGACCCGGCCGGGCTCCACCGCCCGGCGGGACACCCCGGGCTCCATCTCCTTCGTGCCCGCCGCCGCCGGACTGGTGCTGGCCAGCGCGGTGGTCCGGGATCTGGGCCAGTTTTAATACGGAAGCGAAGAAAACTCCCCCGGCCGCAGCCGGGGGAGTTTTCTTGTATCAGGACGGAATTACTGATCCATGATGACCTTGTGGAACACCTTCTTGCCCTTCTTGATGACCAGGCCCTCGCCGCAGAAGTCAGTACAGGGGAAGGCGGCGGACACATCGGTGACCTTCTCGCCGTTGACCTCCACACCGCCCTGCTCCACCAGGCGGCGGGCCTCCTTCTTGGAGGGGGCCAGCTTGCACTTGACCATCAGGTCCAGCAGGCCGATGGAATCCCCCTGGGCGTCCTCCCGGCACAGGCAGGTGCAGGGCATATCGGCGGTGTCTCCTCCGCCGCCGAAGATGGCCCGGGCGGCGGACTGGGCCTTCTCCGCCTCCTCCTGGCCGTGGACCAGCTTGGTCAGCTCATAGGCCAGGATCTCCTTGGCGGTGTTCAGCTGGCTGCCCTCCCACTTGTCCATCTCGTCGATCTGCTCAATGGGAAGGAAGGTGAGCATACGCAGGCACTTGAGCACATCGCTGTCGCCCACGTTGCGCCAGTACTGGTAGAACTCATAGGGGCTGGTCTTGTTGGGATCCAGCCAGACGGCGCCCTTGGCGGTCTTGCCCATCTTCTTGCCCTCGGAGTTGAGCAGCAGGGTGATGGTCATGGCGTGGGCGTCCTTGCCCAGCTTGCGGCGGATGAGCTCGGTGCCGCCCAGCATATTGGACCACTGATCGTCGCCGCCGAACTGCATATTGCAGCCGTAGTGCTGGAACAGGTAGTAGAAGTCGTAGGACTGCATGATCATGTAGTTGAACTCCAGGAAGGAGAGACCCTTCTCCATGCGCTGCTCATAGCACTTGGCCCGGAGCATATTGTTCACCGAGAAGCAGGCGCCCACATCCCGCAGCATCTCAATGTAGTTCAGCTTCAGCAGCCAGTCGGCGTTGTTCACCATCTGGGCCTTGCCCTCGCCGAACTCGATGAAGCGTTCCATCTGCTTCTTGAAGCAGTCGCAGTTGTGCTGGATGGTCTCCGGGGTCATCATGCTGCGCATATCGGTGCGGCCGGAGGGGTCGCCGATATAGCCAGTGCCGCCGCCGATCAGGGCGATGGGGCGGTTACCCGCCATCTGGAGCCGCTTCATCAGGCACAGGGCCATGAAGTGGCCCACATGGAGGGAGTCGGCGGTGGGGTCAAAGCCGATGTAGAACACGGCCTTCCCCTCGTTGATCATTTTGGAGATCTCCTCCTCATTGGTCACCTGGGCAATGAGGCCGCGGGCTTTCAGCTCTTCGTAACAAGTCATCGATCTTACTCCTTTTTATTTTATTCTGAAAAATTGGATGAAACGCTTGATTCTGTGCTCTGCCGGGCCCGGATGACATTATAGCCCACCACGCCGACGATGACGGTGGCCGCCCCAGCCAGGGCCAGAGTGCCCACAGTCTCGTGATAGAACACCGCCACCAGGATTGGGTTGAGCACCGGCTCGATGCCGGAGACCAGGCTGGCGGTCACCGGAGGGGTGGTTTTCAGGCCGATGGTCAGCAGGATATAGGCCACCGCCACCTGAAAGACGCCCAGCACCAGCAGACTGGTCAGGGCGATGGGCTCCAGTTTGGCCTCCCCCAGCAGGAAGGGCAGCCCGGTGACTGCCGAGAGGACGTCCCCCCAGAACACGGAGGAGATGGCGTCGGAGTCCGGCAGCTCGTTCATCAGGAAAACGCCCGCGTAGGCCACGCCGGACAGCAGGGCCAGCACATTGCCCAGGCCGCCGCCCATCTCCAGGCTGTCCGCAAAGAAGAAGAGCACCCCGCCGAACACGATCCCGCAGGCCAGCAGATCCAGCCGGCCGGGCTTTCTTCTCCAAAACAGGGCGGAAAACAGAATGACAAAAATGGGGGCGGTGAACTGGAGGACGATCACGTTGGCCGCCGTGGTCAGCTTGTTGGCCACGGCGAACAGGGCGTTGGTGCCGAAGATGCTCAGCGCCCCCACCGCGACCCAGCGGTTGAACCGGAGCGGGTGGCGGATCACCGCCAGATAGGCCCCGATCACCACCAGGGCGATGGCGGTACGGGCCCCGTTGATGGCCATGCCCCCCCAGGGGATCAGCTTGATGCACAGCCCGCCGATGCTGTACAGCACCGCCGCCAGAAAGACGCACAGCGTCCCGGTCCGTCTCTTGTTTTCCATGCGCTTCTCCCCCATACGACAACAAAAGCCCCCTGTCCGGTGATCGGACAGAGGGCATTACAGTGCAACGCGGTACCACCTCTGGTTCGCCCGCCCCTCGCAGGGCAGACCTCACGGAGTTCATGCAAACTCCCACGCGGTAACGGGCGAAACCCGGCCTGTCCCCTACTGGGCCGGTCTTCGGCCGTTCAGGCGGCTGCTCCAAGGGGTAGGTTCACAGGACGTCCTCTCCCCCTCTCACCGGCCGGGGGCTCTCTGAACAGGGTGCGCCTTGCTAGAGTTCCTTTTCTTTGCAGTAAGGGAACTGTATCATAGTTTTCAAAGGTTGTCAAGGGTTGAAGCCCGGATTTTATGGGAGCAATTCTGGATTTGATTTTCTGCCCTTGGACCCGGGCCGCCCCAAGAAGTATTCTCCGGACTGTTCACAAAAGAAGGCGCTGTTTTACACCTGCTCAATCAGTGGGACCGAACACCTTTCGCTTCAGCTCTATTCCGGTTGGCGTCATGGCAAGTCCCCCTTGAGCCGTCTCCTTCAGGGCGCAGGGCATGGAGTCGCCCACCGCCCGCATGGCCTGGATGCACTCGTCCGCGGGGATCTTACTCTCGATCCCCGCCAGGGCCATCTCCGCCGCAGTGAAGGCGATGGCAATGCCGGAGACGTTGCGCTTGATACAGGGGATCTCCACCAGGCCGGCCACCGGGTCGCACACCAGCCCCAGCTGGTTCTTGATGGCCATGGCACAGGCGTGGGCGGACTGTGCCGGCGTTCCGCCGCACAGCTCCACCAGGGCCGCGGCGGCCATAGCGGAGGCGGAGCCGCACTCCGCCTGACATCCTCCCTGGGCCCCGGCGATGGAGGCCTGCTGAGCGATCACCATGCCGATGGCCCCGGCGGTGAACAGGGCCATGACCGCGGCCCGCTCGTCACACAGGCCCTCCTCCAGCATGGAGACAATGGTCCCAGGCAGGATGCCGCAGGACCCCGCTGTGGGGGCGGCCACCACCTTGCCCATGGCGGCGTTGTACTCTGAAACCGCGATGGCCCGGGCCACCGTCCGGTTGAGAAATGTCCCGGTGATCCCGCCCCGCTCCGCGTAGCGGGCCATTTTGGCCGCGTCTCCGCCGGTGAGGCCGGAGGTGGACCGCAGCTCCGGGTCCATACCCGCCCGGACCGCGTCGCGCATCACGCCCAGACTGTCCGCCATGCGCTGATACAAAACGTCGGCCGGCTGCTCCATCTGCTCCGCCTGATCGGCCAGGGCGGTCTGGGAGATGGTGCTCCCGGCCTGCTCCGCCGCCCGGCAGAGCTCCGCGATCGAAGAATATTCCAGCATTGTGCCACCCTCCTCAAATCGCCCGGATCAACACCACGTTGATGATATTGGGCAGGATCCTTAAGCTGCTGATCAGCGCGTCGGACACGTCGCCGTCCACCTCGATGGTCATAACGGCCTCGCCCCCCTTTTTGGGGCGGGAGAGGCGGAAATTTCCGATGTTGACCTCGGAATAGGCCATGAAGTTGGTCACCGCCGCAATGGTGCCCGGCTTGTCATAGTGGAGCACCAATAGGGTGTTGTACTGCCCCGTGAAGGAGACTGCCATCCCGTTGATCTCCGTGATCAGGATGTTGCCGCCTCCGATGGAGGCCCCCTGAATCACGGCGGTGCCCCCCTGGGCTCCGGTCACGGTGATCCGCGCGGTGTTGGGGTGGGCGCCCGGGATCTCAGTCTCATGGAAAGCAAACTCCATGCCGCCCTCCTTCGCCAGCTGGAGGGAATGGCGGATCCGCTCGTCATCCGAGTCCATCCCCATCACGCCGGCAATAAGGGCCTTGTCCGTGCCGTGGCCCCGGTAAGTCTGGGCAAAGGAACCGGACAGCGTGATATCCGCCTTTACCACCTTGTCCCCCAGGATCTTCCACGCCACCCGGCCCAGGCGGACCGCGCCGGCGGTGTGGGAGCTGGATGGACCGATCATCACCGGCCCAATGATGTCAAATACGTTCATAGAAGCCTCCTCAGGGCAGGGTATAATTATGCCTTGGACAGCTTACGGTTGATGGTGTCCACAATGACGCCGATGGCGTTGTCGCCGGAGACGTTGCAGGCGGTGCCGAAAGAGTCCTGTGTGATGTACAGGGCCACCATGATGGCACAGATGGGGCCGTTCACATCGCCGGCCTCAGGTCCGAACACCATGTACAGGAAGGGAAGCGCGGTCATAATAGAGCCGCCCGGCGCACCGGGAGAAGCCACCATGGCAATGCCCAGGGTGGCAATGAAGGGGACCACCGTAGCCAGGCTGATGGGCAGATCGTTCATCAAACACACCGCGGTGGCACAGGAGGTGATGGTGATCATGGAGCCGGCCATGTGGATGTTGGCACACAGGGGCACCACGAAGTTGCGGATCTCCTGGGAGATCCCGTCCGCCTCGGCGCACTGGAGGTTCACCGGGATGGTGGCGGCGGAGGACTGGGTGCCCAGGGCGGTGGTATAGCCGGGGATCTGGTTTTTCAGCAGGGTGACCGGATTCTTGTGGCTGATGCCTCCGGCCACCACAAAAGCGAACACCAAGTACAGCAGGTGCATGGCGATGACCACCAGGAACACCTTCCATAGGATGCCCAGAATCACGAAAGTCTTGCCGGAGCGGGTCATGTCCACAAAGGTTCCGCAGATGTACAGGGGCAGCAAGGGGACGATGGCCACATGGAGCACCTTGTCGATGATGGTGGAGAAGTCCTTGATAGCGTTGTACAGGGTGTCGCCGATCTCCTTCCCCTTCATGGCGGACAGGGACAGACCCAGGATGAAGGCCAGCAGCACGGCGGCCAGGGTGTCCAGGATGGGAGTCACGGAGATGCTGAACAGGGAGGCCACGGAGTTGCCCGCGGTGGCGGCGATCTGCTCCAGGGCGGAGGCGTCCATGAAGCTGGGGAACAGAGTGATCGCCACCAGGAACGCACAGGAGCCGGCGATCAGGGTGGAGCCGTAGGACAGCCCCGCCGTGATGGCCAGCAGCTTTCCGGCCCCCTGGGACAAGTCTGCGATTCCCATGGTGACATACGCCAGGATCATCATGGGGATCACGAATTTCAGGAACGTGCTGAACAGGCCGGAGGCGGTCACCACGATCCGGCAGACGATCTCAGGGCAGAAGGATCCGATCAGGATGCCCAATATGATGCCAATGATCAGTTTGGGCACAAGGCCCAGTTTTTTCTTTTTTCCCATGCTGCTTACTTCCTCTCGTTTTAGATAACCAGTTCCTTCCTGTGAAGGTTCTGCAAGCATAGCACGAAACCGGAAAGATTCCAAGTAAATTCATCAAAAAACGCTCTTCACCCTAAATTTTCTATATTTTTAACAGTTTCTTTATGCTGGTTTTGTTCATAAAAACTTCAAATTTTATGCTGTGATTCAAAAATGTACAGCTAAGGACAACATTTCTTCATCGCTGTGTCCTCTGCACAAGGACAGATATGAGTTCAAGAGCGCACACCCAGAATATGGATCCCCCGGATCTCCCGGAAGGAGTAGGTACTTAGAGGGCGGAGGTCCGCGTCCTGGCTGTGGGCCGCCACCAGGATCCTGTCCAGAGCGGGCGGACTGCCCACCTCCACCACCACAGGAGTATGTCCAAACTCAGGTGCATCAAACCGGAGCTGGACAAAGTCCCCCGGAAGCAGCAGCTCCGGCGGAGCCGGGACCCCCACCGGGCCCCGGCTGGGCGCGCTCCGGGTCAGAAATCGGTAGAAGTAGGGCACACCCGTCCAGGCCGGGGCCTTGTGGTTGCCGTCCAGATAGTACCAGCCCAGGTCCCGCGTGAAGTTCATGATCCCCGCCCCGGCGTACAGACATTGGGAGGCAAAGCTGGTGCAGTCTCCTCCCACCCGCTCATAGTCGTAGTACCGGGGATTCCGGCCATAGGCCCAGCGGTGGGCATAGGCCACCGCCGCCGCCCGGTCATATCGCAGCAGATGTTCCATATCCGCTCCCCTCCTTTCTCTTTTTCTATGCACGGAGGGGCGCGTGGGTGCCTGGGACAGAAAAGACGGATCCCCGGCGATTTCAAATCGCCGGGGATGTCTGGTGTCTATTTTGGTCAGCTGTTACTTGGTGCCGAAGATGCGGTCGCCGGCGTCGCCCAGGCCGGGGACGATATAGGCGTGCTCGTTGAGCTTTTCGTCCACGCCGGCCACATAGATGTCCACGTCGGGGTGGTTGCGGCGGATCACCTGGATCCCCTCGGGGGCGGCCAAGACGTTCATCAGCTTGATGTGCTTGCAGCCGTAGCCCTTGATGAAGGTGATGGCCGCGGAGGCGGACCCGCCGGTGGCCAGCATGGGATCCAGCACGATCACATCCCGCTCGGAAATATCAGAGGGCATCTTGCAGTAGTACTCCACGGGCTGATGGGTCTCAGGATCCCGGTACAAGCCGATATGCCCCACCTTGGCAGAGGGGATCAGGTCCAGGATCCCGTCCACCATGCCCAGGCCGGCCCGGAGGATGGGAACAATGGCCAGCTTCTTCCCGGCCAGCACCCGGAAAGTGCCGGTAGCCACAGGAGTCTTGATCTCCACCTCCTCGGTGGGCAGATCCCGGGTAGCCTCATAGCACTCCAGGGCGGCGATCTCAGAGACGATCTCCCGGAACTCCTTCACACCGGTCCGCTCATCCCGAAGGATGCTCAGCTTGTGCTGAAGCAGAGGATGGTCCAAAATGTGTACTTTGTTGTCGTTTTCGAACATCACAATAAACCCCTTTATTTGTTTTAGTTGTCGCGGCTCTGCCGCTCCCGTTCCAGCCGTTCGCGCTCCGCCTGGGACAGCCGGTGATAGACCGGGACCAACTCCCTGCCCTTCACCAGCCTGCCGGCACGGATCTGTTCCAGGGCCGCCCGGGCCACCCCCTGGGCACTCTGCATCCGCAGGGGCTCGGGAGCCAGCTCCATCTGGCTGTCCTGTTCTCGAAGTGCATTATAACACAGCTTTGCCCCATCTCCAACGACTATTTTCCGCTTTTTGATTTTTTTCAGTTCCTCCCCCAGCTCCTCCAGGGAGATGGCCCGGTCGGGGGCCAGGCGGATCAGGCGCTCCCCGTCGGCCTGAAACAGGGCGTTATAGACCTGCTTCCGCCGGGCGTCCATGGCGCAGACGATGACTGCGTCCCGGAAAAATGCCAGGGGCCAGGCCATGGACTCCAGGGTGGAGCAGGGGGCGCAGTCCTTGTCCTCCGCCCAGGCCAGGCCCTTGGCGGTGGACACGCCGATGCGCAGCCCGGTAAAGGAGCCCGGTCCCACCGCCACCGCGATCACGTCCACCTGCTCCAGCCTGGTCCCGCAGTTGTTCAGCAGGTCCCGGACCATGGGCAGCAGGGTGCGGCTGTGGGTCAGGCCGCTGTTTTGAAAGCTCTGGGCAATGAGCCCCTCCTCCCCCCACAGCGCCGCGGAGCAGGCTGTGGCGGAGGACTCCAACGCCAGTATTTTCATGGTTTCATCACACACTTTTCTTGCAGTTTTGACCCGATCTTCCGAAAATCGGTCTTATGTCCGGTCACAACTCCGGCGCGTTTCGGATGGAGATCACGCGCTGTCCGTCGTGCTCCCCCCGGCGGATGTCCACCCGGATGGGCTCGTCCTCCAGGGCGTCGGCCACGTTCTCGCTCCACTCCACGGCGCACACGCCGCCCCGGGCCAGGTAGTCCTCCCAGCCGATGTCGAACAGCTCCTCAGGGTCGCCCAGCCGGTATAGATCAAAGTGGAACAACGGCAGCCGCCCACCCTCATACTCGTTGACAATGGTAAAGGTGGGGCTGGTCACCCCCTCCGGAATCCCAAGCCCCCGGGCGATCCCCCGGGTAAAGGCGGTCTTTCCCGCCCCCAGATCCCCGGTATAGGCCACCACGTCCCCGGGGCGCAGCCGGACGGCCAATTCCGCCCCCAGGGCCTCAGTCTCCTCCGCACTATTGGAACAATATTCCATGTCTTTCCCCCGTGTTCACAGTTTGTTTTCCGAATTCTCTCTGATTATAGCACAGTTCCGGTTTACCTTTCCACAAAAAAGTGATAAAATATAGGGCCGTATTCAAAAGAAAAGGAGGGGACGCCGTGCGGACCCTATTCTCTCCACTCCATGAGTTTTTGAAAAAGGGGGATCTGGTGCTCCTGTCCCTCTGCCTGCTGACCAGCGGCTTCGGTGTGGCGCTGATCTTCTCCGCCACCCGGTACAATCAGAACAACCGCCCGGTGGTCATCCAGTGCGTCGCCATCCTCCTGGGTGTCGCGGTCTACCTGCTGTGCACCTTCGTGGACTTTCAGCTGTTTGTGGAGAAAAACTGGAAGTGGCTCTTTGGGGGCAGTGTGTTCTTCCTGCTCCTGCTGCTCACCCCCCTGGGCAACGACCACAACTCAGGGAACCTGAACTGGCTGGACATCCCGGGCTTTCCCCTGGAGATCCAGCCCAATGAGATCATCAAGATCCCCTTCATCCTGCTCCTTTCCCTCCAGATCACCAAGATTCAGGACCGTGGGCAGAGCATCAGCTCCCTCCCCTCCCTGGTCCAGATCGGCGGCCACGCCGCCTTCATGCTGGCCCTGATCGCCGGAATCTGCGGCGATATGGGGATGTGTGTGGTCTATCTGTTCATTTTCGCCGTTATGGCCTGGGGCGCCGGAGTCAAAAAGCGCTGGTTCCTGCTGGCGGGCAGCGCCTTGGTCATCGGTTTTGCCGTGCTGTGGATCTTTATTCTGCCCAACACGGCGGCCTGGGACAGCCTGTACCTGGTCAAGCGCTTCCGGGTGCTGTTCGACCACTCCTACGACCCCCAGGGGATCGGTTTTCAGCAGACCCGCTCCATCCTGGCTTTGGGCTCCGGGCAGCTGTTCGGCCAGGGCTACCTCCACGGGAACATGACCCAGTCTGAGCACGCCTCCACCCTGCCCGCCCGGCATACTGACTTCATCTTCGCCGTGTGCGGCGAGGAACTGGGCATGATCGGCTGCCTGGCCCTGCTCCTTCTGCTGGCGCTGGTCATCCTCCGCTGCCTCTGGGTCGCCCGGAACGCCAGTTCCCCTTTCCACGCCTATGTAGCCGTTGGGATGGCCGGGATGCTCATCATCCAGATCGCCGCCAATGTGGGGATGTGCCTGTTCGTCTTTCCTGTGATGGGGCTCACCCTGCCCTTTGTCAGCTACGGCGGCTCGTCCATCCTCACACTGTACGCCGCCATGGGCATCGTATCCAGCATCAAGGCCAGGGCCCTCCCCAGCTGGCTGAGGGACCGGGCCATCCAGTGACCGGGGACAAGGAGGAAGTATTTTTGGATCTGTCCGATGTCACCGCCCGCCAGAGGGCCTATTTCCGCTCCGGCGCTACCCTGCCACTCCCCGCCCGCCGGCGCGCCCTGGAGAGTCTGCTCCAGGGACTGACAGACCAGGAGGGCGCTCTGCTCGCCGCCCTGGAGGCGGACCTGGGCAAGCCGTCCTTCGAGGGCTATATGACGGAGCTCGGTCTGGTGCGGGAGGAGCTGCGCTTCCACCTGAAGCACCTGGCCCGCTGGGCCCGCCCCCGGCGCGTCCCCACCCCGCTGGCCCACTTCCCGGCCCGGAGCACGGTCCGCCCGGAGCCCTACGGCTCTGTGCTCATCCTGTCCCCCTGGAACTACCCGGTCCAGCTGTCCCTGATGCCTCTGATCGGCGCTTTGGCCGCCGGAAACTGCGCGGTGCTCAAGCCGTCGGCCTACGCCCCCGCCTGCTCCCGGGCGCTGGCGGAGCTGATCGGCCAGTGCCTGCCGCTGGAGCTGGCCGCTGTGGTGGAGGGAGGCCGCGCGGAGAATCAGGCCTTGCTGGACCTGCCCTTCGACTATATTTTTTTCACCGGAAGTCCCTCTGTGGGCCGCTTTGTCATGGAGCGGGCCGCCGCCCGTCTCACCCCGGTGACCCTGGAGCTTGGCGGCAAGAGCCCGGTGATCGTGGCCGGTGACGCGGATCTCTCCCTGACCGCCCGGCGGATCCTCTTCGGGAAGCTGCTCAACGCGGGTCAGACCTGCGTGGCCCCCGACTATGTGCTCGCCCAGAGGGGTGTGCTCCCGGAGCTGATCCGTCTGCTCCAAAAGGAGCTGGCGGGACAGCTGGGCGAGGACCCGCTCTCCTGCCCCGGCTATCCACGCATCGTCAACGCCGCCCACCTCCACCGTCTGGAGGAGCTGCTGGAGGGCTGTGAGGTGCTCTGCGGCGGTCAGACCGGCGGCGGCCGGATGGCCCCCGCCCTGGTCCTGCCCCACTCCCCCGCCGCCCCGGTGATGCAGGAGGAGATCTTTGGCCCGATCCTCCCTCTGCTGCCCTTTGATACGCTGGAGGAGGCCGTCTCCTTTGTCCAGGACAGGCCCCGCCCTCTGGCCCTCTATCTCTTTACCAGGAGCCGGACCGTGGAGCGGGAGGTTTTGGGCCGGATCCCCTTCGGCGGCGGCTGTGTCAATGACACGGTGGTCCACCTCTCCACCTCTTATCTGCCCTTCGGCGGCGTGGGGGCCAGCGGTATGGGCAGTTACCACGGCCGGGCCAGCTTCGAGACCTTCTCCCACCCCAAAAGTATCCTGAAAAAGGGCCGTGGGCCCGATCTGCCCGTTCGATACCGGCCATACGCTCCCTGGAAGGAGACGCTGCTGCGGAAATTTCTGCCCTGAAAAAATTTTTTCTTTTGAAGAAGGAAATTCGCCTTGTTTTGCGTATATGGTATATGTGGAAAGTTGACCAGAAACGTACACCCATCCGGGAAGGAGGCGTTTTCCCATGGAGCTTCGACAGCAGCAGGAGCAACTAGAGGCAGTGACCCTCTCCCCCCACGCCTGCCGGGCCGCACAGACCAGAGGCCGGGCCCGTCCAGAGACGGAGTGCGGGATCCGCACCTGCTTTCAGCGGGACACAGACCGCATCGTGTACAGTAAGGCGTTCCGCCGCCTCAAGCACAAGACCCAGGTCTTTCTCCAGCCACTGGGGGACCACTACCGCACCCGCATGACCCACACCCTGGAGGTCAGCCGCATCGCCCGCACCATCGCCCGGGCCCTCGCATTGAACGAGGACCTGACGGAGGCCATCGCCCTGGGCCACGACCTGGGCCACACCCCCTTCGGCCACGCCGGAGAGCGCCTGCTCAACGAGCTGATGACCGGCGGCTTCGCCCACTACCAGCAGTCCCTTCGGGTGGTGGACCGCCTGGAGAAGGACGGGGCGGGGCTGAACCTGACCTGGGAGGTGCGCAACGGCATCGTCTGCCACACCAGGGGGCAGCAGGCTGCCACCCTGGAGGGGCAGGTGGTCCGCCTGGCCGACCAGATCGCCTATATCAACCACGACATTGAGGATGCCCTCCGTGGGGGCGTCATCTACCCCATGGACATTCCCCTGGAAGTCTCCGGCGTCCTGGGCTTCACCCACGGGGAGCGGATCAACGCCCTGGTGGTAGATGTGATTCGGGCCAGCCGGGATCAGGACTCCATCCGGCAGTCCGAGGAGGCTGGCGAGGCCATGTCCCTCCTGCGGGAGTTTATGTTTGAAAGCGTCTATACCAACCCCATGGCCAAGGGGGAGGAGGGCAAGGCGCAGGAGATGCTCCGCCGCCTGTTCGACCACTACCGCCGCGACCCGGACGCCCTCCCCGCCGACTTTCAGGAGATTCGCCTGGAGGAGGGCGTAGACCGCGCGGTCTGCGACTACATCGCCGGCATGACAGATCCCTTTGCCATCGAGCAGTTCAGCAGGCTGTTCATTCCTACCGCGTGGTCTGTCAAATAGGAGCCGGCGATGGGGACCCATCCGTATGGATGGGTCCCGCGCAGCGCGTACAAGGTTTTGCCTTTGGCAAAACCTTTGCGCAGGGCGAATTGATTTCGCCCGAGCATTTAAAATCCTCAGGGCTCCCACGGGGCCTGCCCCCGTGATTCTGATTTGAAAGGAGGAAGTCTTTTGGCCATTCCGGACCGTTTTTTGGACGAGCTGATCGCCCGCACCGACATTGTGGACCTGGTCTCGGAGTCAGTCCGGCTGACGAAAAAGGGCCGAAATTACTGGGGCCTTTGCCCCTTTCACAGTGAAAAGACCCCCTCCTTCTCTGTGTCGGCCGACAAGCAGATCTATAAATGCTTCGGCTGCGGCAAGGGGGGCGGCGCCATCAACTTTGTGATGGAGCTGGACAATCTCCCCTTTCGGGACGCGGTGGCCCTTCTGGCCAAGCGGGCCGGGTTGGAGGTGCCGGACAGCGGCTCCTCCGCCGGGGCCAAAGAGCGCCGGGAGAAGCTGCTGACCATCAACAAACAGGCCGCCCGCACCTTTCACCGGTGGCTGTATGCCCCGGAGGGGGCGGATGGGCTGGCCTATCTGCAGCGGCGCGGCCTGTCCCGCCGGACCCTCACCAGCTTCGGCCTGGGCTTTGCCCCCAACCGCTGGGACGCCCTGATCCAGGAACTGGGGCAGCAGGGCTATGACAAGCGGGACCTGCTGGACGCCGGTCTTGCGGTGAGCAATCAGGACGGCCGGATCTATGACCGGTTTCGGAACCGGGTCATGTTCCCCATCATCGACATCCGGGGCGAGGTCATCGGCTTCGGCGGCCGGGTGATGGACGACTCCACCCCCAAGTACCTCAACTCCCCGGACACCCCCGTGTACAATAAGAGCCGCAACGTGTTCGCCTTGAACATCGCCAAAAAGTCCAAGGCGGGCCGGGTCATCCTGACCGAGGGATATATGGATACCATCTCCCTCCATCAGGCGGGCTTTGACAGCGCGGTGGCTTCCCTGGGCACCGCCCTGACCCCGGAGCACGCCCAGCTGCTCTCCCGCTACTTCCCCGAGGCCATCATTGCCTACGACGGGGACGGAGCCGGCGTCTCGGCAGCCCAGCGGGCCATCCCCCTGCTGGAGCGGGCCGGGATGAAGGTGCGCGTCCTGCGGGTGACAGGGGCCAAGGACCCGGATGAGTTCATCAAGCAGTTTGGACGGGACGCCTTTCTCCGTCTGCTGGACCAGAGTGAAAACCAGGTGGACTACCGCCTGGAGCAGATCCGAAAAAAATACGACCTGAGCGACGACAGCCAAAAGGTGGGCTTTCTCCAGGAGGCCGCCCAGCTCCTCTCCTCCCTGCCCAGCGCGGTGGAGCGGGAGATCTATGGCCGTCATGCCGCCGAGACGGCGGGGGTCTCGCCGGAGGCGGTAGCCCAGGAGGTCAAGAAGGCCTTCCAGCGCCGCCTGAGAAAGGAACAAAAGCAGCAGGAGCGCCGGGACCTCACTCCGGCCATCCAGCTCCAGCCCAAGTCCCGGGGCCTGCGGTATGAAAACATCCGCTCCGCCCGGGCGGAGGAGGGCGTGCTCCGTCTGCTGCTGCTGGACCCCTCCCTCCACCGGGAGCTGACCCAGCTGAGGCCGGAGGAGTTCTCCTCCCCCCTGCTGGGCAAGGCATACGCCCTGCTGCTCCGGCGGGCGGAGGAGGGCCTGTCCACCCAGCTGTCCCTGCTGGCAGGCGAGCTCACCGGCGAGGAAATGGACCACCTGACCCAGGTGGCCAGTTCCCCGGAATCCATGGCCAACAGCCGCCAATCCCTGGCTGATTACATAGCCGTGATCCGCGCGGAAGCCATCAAGCGGAGCGGCGCCAGCGGGAATGACCTTCTCCTGGCCGCACAACGAAGCAATTTGGAAAAGAAAGCATATATGGAGGAGAAACCATGAGTACCAAAAAGAAAGAAAATTCCGCTCTGATCGAGACCCAGCACAACGGTGTGACCATGATCCTGGAGAAAAAGTCCAACGGAAGCAAGGCCCCCACCCCGGAGATGCAGGCCCGCATGGAAGCCGGCAAGGTGGAGATCATGAAGGTGGTAGAGGGCGTCCCCGGCGCGGAAAAGCTGGGAGAGCTGATTGAGCGGGGCAAGAAGAAGGGCAACCTCTCCTCCACCGAGCTGATGGACGTGCTGGAGGATATGGATCTGGAGTCCGATCAGATGGACAAGATCTATGACACACTGGAGAATCTGGGCATCGACACGGTGGGCGAGGACTATATCCCCGACCTCCCCGATGACGCGGATCCCCCTCTGGAGGCCATGGAGGAGATCAACGAGGAGGAGATGGTGGACCCCAACTCCATGGTGGACGCCTTCGGCACCGACGATCCGGTGCGGATGTATCTGAAGGAGATCGGCAAAGTCAACCTGCTGTCCTCTGAGGAGGAGATCGAGCTGGCCCAGGCCATGGACGCAGGCAACGCCGCCAAGTCCCAGATGGAGGAGCTGGAGGCCGCCGGCGAGGAGATCCCCGATGAGGTCCGGACGGAGCTCAACCGCGCCATCAAGAAAGGCGAGCGGGCCAAGCAGCGCCTGGCCGAGGCCAACCTGCGCCTGGTGGTGTCCATCGCCAAGCGGTATGTGGGCCGCGGGATGCAGTTTTTGGACCTGATCCAGGAGGGCAACCTGGGTCTGATCAAAGCGGTGGAGAAGTTCGACTACACCAAGGGCTATAAGTTCTCCACCTATGCCACCT
>ERZ1106915.1562-NODE-1562-length-18119-cov-28.287699_pt1 | contig 18119 bp, 17 predicted proteins | sample MGYA00403653_ERZ1106915 | MGnify/ENA primary metagenome ERZ1106915 (study PRJEB35170, sample SAMEA104062404) | human gut metagenome | biome: human gut; feature: human-associated habitat; material: faeces | place: Denmark | collected 2012-06-06 ... | reverse complement strand
TCAGCTGGATAGAGCAACGGCCTTCTAAGCCGTGGGTCGGGGGTTCGAATCCCTTTGGGCACATTTTTTAATACCATATTTACAACTTGGTGTTAATAGGTCTTGGTTATAGACCAGATACTATGGTGGGTATAGCGCAGTTGGTAGAGCGTCAGATTGTGGCTCTGAAGGTCCAGGGTTCGAGCCCCTGTACTCACCCTTTATTTTTGGGCTATCGCCAAGCGGTAAGGCACAGCACTTTGACTGCTGCATTACGGTGGTTCGAATCCACCTAGCCCAGTTATGTGATGCATAATATGGGCCATTAGCTCAGGCGGTAGAGCACTTGACTTTTAATCAAGTTGTCCCGGGTTCGAGTCCCGGATGGCTCACTTGTTTTTCTCGGATTCGTTATATGAATCGGAGATATTTTTTTTCATCGGATAAGTTTTCTTATCCTTAATATACAATATGCGGATATGGCGGAATTGGCAGACGCGCTAGACTTAGGATCTAGTGGGAGACCGTGCAGGTTCAACTCCTGTTATCCGCACTTTGGGTGCCTGTAAATGCAAGAGATTGCATTTGCAGGCTTTTTAATATATACTATAAATGGATAGTGTGATTGCTATTAGCTATATTATAGAAAATTGAGCATTATACGTTTGCGCGGTGCAGGGAATAAAAACTTATGACAAAATTCGGGCAGGGGAAATGATTTATGGTAGATTTGTTAAAGGTTTACGGTGATTGCTGGGGCGGGGAAGCCGGCGAGTGGAATACTTCCCTGCAAAATAAATATCTGGAATATATGTTTGCGTGTTTTTTGGAGGGAAATTTTATAATTCATAATGATTTTGATATCCTGAATATAGGGATAGGCGCGGGATACTGGGACAGGTACTTATCGTATAAGGTAACGAATGGCTCTTTGACTTCTATTGATATTGACAGAGAGTGCTCTGATAATCTGGCTGCGTGCCTTGAAAACGAAAATAATACCAATCCAATCAAGGTGATTTGTGCCGATGCGATTACCTACGATTTTGACAAAAAATTCGATTTGGTGACGATGGTCGGCTCAGCGGTTGCTGAATCCGGAAAGACAAAGGCTATCATTGCCAAAGCTATTTCGCTGATTAAGGAGAATGGAGCATTATACCTCCAGATACTGCATAAGGATACTGATTTCGATACAGATGCATTTTGCGGGGAACATAATGTTCGTATAGACAAAAGGCTTGTGGATGACAAATATGGGATTCATTGCGAATATTATAAGATAAAAAAATGTTAGAAATAATATGCAGGAAAACATTTTGGAGAATGTTAGAATCTTGTAAAAATAATAAAATTTATATTTTATAAAAAAGTTAGGGAAAGTATCTAATAAAGATATTGAAGTTTTGGACGAAATATTAATTGTGATAAGGTTGTTTTGAAGAGATTATAATAATGGCTGAATGCGATGAATTTGAAATGCAGGTAAAACGAAATTACGTAAGGGGAGATAATTTGTCAGAATATATAGAAAGAAAATGGTCTGAAAAGACACTGGAGGCTGTTGAAAAGCTTTGTCTATTTGATGATGATTTTATGTCATTAGTATTTGATGAAAATACAGAAGCTACAGAATTTTTATTGAACACAATATTTGAAAGAGACGATATGCGTGTTCTTGAGGTAAAGGGACAGCACGAGTATAAGAATGTGATTCCGTACAGATGTATTACAATAGATATTCGGGCGGTTGATGGCAATGGCAAAGTATATGATATTGAAGTACAGCGTGCGGACACAGGGGCAATTCCGCAAAGAGCAAGATTTCATAGTGCATTGATTGATAGTAAGCTTCTGGAGGAAGGGCAGAAGTTTAAAGAAATTAAGGATTCGTATGTGATTTTTATTACACAGAATGATGTAATTGGAGAAGGTTTACCGTTATATCATGTTGAGAGGGTCATCAAAGAAAATAATAGAGATTTTTCAGATGGTTCGCATATAATTTATGTTAATGGTGCGTATAAAGATGCAACTACCCAAATTGGAAGATTAGTACATGATTTTGGATGTAGCAGGTCTGTTGATATGTATTGCGACATATTAAAAAAACATGTAAAATATTATAAGGAAACAGAAGGAGGTCGAGAAGTTATGTGTCAGATTATTGAAGATGTAGCTGAGAGTAGAGCAGCAGAAGAAAGAATGGATACTTTGTTCAATGCAATGAAGAACTTAATGGTCACCATGAAATTGACAGCAGAGCAGGCACTTGATGCAATGGGAGTTTCCAAGGAAGAAAAAAAGGCTATTTTAAAGAGACTTTGATTGACAAGGATAAAATATATTTATGTAAACAGTAAGGAGACTGCCATGTGCGGTCTCCTCTTTTTTTTTAGTCAAACTCAAAAAGCTTGACCGGTTCAATTTCAAGACCCCGGCATATTTCAAATAATATTAGTATCTGATGCCAACACAGAATCAACGATAAATGACATCGAATATAAAAATGAAGATGAAATATCATCTGTACATATGGTATAATTGAAAATAAAATGTGGCTATTTATCATCCCAATTACGGAGGGCTATTTATGAATGTATATGAACAGGTTGAAAAGAATATAGATGAACTGGTGGACAATAATGTGGACTGGTCTGCGTGTGCAACATCGGAGGAGATGCATAATGCCAGAGAGGGTAAGCTGTCAATAAAGTTTTTTGATAAAGAAGTACCGGCGGATTGGTTGAAAGATATAAAAGGGAAGAGGGTGTTATGTCTGGCGGGGGCAGGCGGATTGCAGGCACCTTTGCTTGCATGCGCAGGAGCGGAAGTGACGGTTCTGGATATTTCCGAAAAAATGTTAGCTAAGGACAGAAAAATAGCAAAAGAGGAGCAATTGAATATCACAATCGAAAAAGGTAATATGTGTGATTTGTCACGTTTTTCTGATGGCAGCTTCGACTATATATTAAACCCGACTTCGCTTATGTATGTCCCGGATGTAAGACCGGTATTTAAGGAATGTTATCGTGTACTGAAAAATGGTGGAAGATTTATAATGATGGCGCCAAGTCCGATAAATTATTTATGTGATTATGTTGAGGCTGAAAATGGAGGATACTACAAGGCTGTGAATCGAATGCCGTACTGTTCGGCTGATTTTGACAGTAAGAACAGTTGGGTTGAGTACGGACACACCATGGAAGATTATTTAGGCGGGCAGATTGAGAGTGGATTTGTTATTGATGGTTACAGTGAATGTCAGTTGGAGGATATAACGGAACTATACTTTTTGACAAAAGCGGTTAAAAGAGTGTAGCGGTGGGCTTGATAATTTTTAGTTTTCGGCTAATTTGTCATTGGGATACAGATTAGCCGAAGGAGGACAATAGAAAAAAATACGCCGATGGCTCATCCGCCGGCGTATTTTTTATATTCGTATTCTAGTTCTTAAATGAATCCTTAAGATGAAAATTATCCTTGCCGTTCCGCTTTACTTCGTACAAGGTCTTGTCCGCCCATGCGAGGAAATCCCAGATACGGTTAGCAGGGTTAGGAACCTTGTTGAGGCAGCCCTGGGATAAGGTTATATAGCTCTTGCCGTCCGGATTTGAGTCAGGAATGGAAATCATGCTTATTTCACGCTTGAGCAATTCCATGATATCACATATTTCACTGTTCTGCTTATTGAAGTAAATGATAACAAATTCGTCTCCGCCGTATCTGGCAGTGAATACATCCTCATATTCATCGGAGATTCTTCTAAGCACATCGGCTACAGCACTCAGATAGCGGTCACCTTCAATATGACCATAGCTGTCATTGATATTCTTGAAGTAATCAATGTCAAGAATCTCCACACCGATTGTGCAGTTGTTCTTGAGGGCGCGCGTGAGGGTGGTTTCTGCAAAGTCATTGAGACAGGCGCGGTTAGGCAGCCCTGTGAGAGCATCGTGCTGGGACTGTGAGAGAAGTGCCTCGTTGCGATGGATAAGGTCATAGTGCTGTTTATGGATGAGCTGATTCTCGTGGTGAATCTGCTCTGCGCGGAAGGTTTCCCTGCATTCGAGTGTACGCTGTCTGGAGTACAGGTTGAAAAGCATAAGGGAGTATTTTGTAAAGGCTTCGTTATCATGATGCGAGACAGCAGCCTCAATTCTCATTTCAAGGAGTCTGCAAAACAGATAGTGAGGAGCATGCATTGATTCGGACTTGATTATAAAGTCATCTAACAGTGCGGTGTAGTCGCTGTCGGAGCAGAGCTTTTCCTTGATGTGTATGTATGCGATTATGTCATCGGCAAAGGTTGTGAAATTGGTAAGCTCGTTGATGGCCGTATCTGTAAGCTGCATATACTTTTCTGCTGATGCCAGGTCACCATTATGGTAAAACAGTGTCGCAAGAAAATTGGAGATAACAAATGTTTCATGCTCAATGTTATGCCTGTCCATCTCATCCATATATGAAATTATTTCTTCATAATTTTTTATAAGCTCAGCTTCATCTCCGGAAGCTATCAGGCAGAAGCCGCGGTTACACAGTACATACAGCATTGCACACATCGCATCAAAGGGTCTGTCAGCCATACATTTTTTGGTGTACTTGATGGCTTCGGTATAGTGGTACAGTGCCCTGTCAAAATTCTCGGTGCGGTGGAAAATGTCGGCAAGATTAGATTCTGCCATTCCGCGGACATAATCAAGCTGATATTGAATGCACGTGTCTATACTATATAGCAAATAATCAACAGCCTTAGCGGAATCGCCGATTGCCTGTGTGAACAGTCCAAGTATATTGTAGGAGCGGGCTATAAATTCATATTCATGGGCTTTCTGCTGGTACTTGATTCCTTCCAGTGCACAGCGTATTGCCTCTTCGTGATTGTTATCGTTAGAGTAGTAGTGCATGAGGCAGAAATATGCCAGCGCAAATAAAAAGTCGGACTGCTCCTCAGAGGCACAAGCAAGCAGCTTTTCACAGAAAGGTTTATATGCAGATCGCTCCGGGGTCTTAAGCATAAAAAAATTATCCTGAACTTCATGTATACATGCCTGAATTTCAGGAGAAAAGCTGTATATATCGGTGTTGCAATTTTTGGTTGGATTTAACATAATTCGTTCCCCGTTACAATAAAATAAAAATCTTGAGAAATAAAATTGTACACATAACTAAATTAGTATGATTATACACAAAAAAACTTAAATATACAATATTTTTTATTTGACTAAGGTACAAAATAATATAAAATTATATTAATAATGGGTGGATAATTAAAAAAATAATTTTATTAACTTCAAAATATAGTATACTTAAAATATATCGGTTTTATGACAGCCAAATTCAGAATGGAGTGTGGACATGCAGAGGAAAAAATATGTTATGGCACTTGATCAGGGGACAACCAGCTCAAGGTGTATTCTTTTTGACAGGCAGGGAAATATGGTCAGTATGGCGCAGAAGGAGTTCACCCAGATATATCCGAGGACAGGCTGGGTGGAGCATGATGCGATGGAGATATGGTCATCCCAGTATGGTGTTGCGGCTGAGGCTATGGCGAAGATTGGTGCTGATGCAGGGGATATAGATGCGATTGGAATAACCAATCAGAGAGAGACGACCATCGTGTGGGACAGGAACACCGGGGTGCCGGTGTACAATGCGATATGCTGGCAATGTCACAGAACTGCGGACAGAATTGATGAGCTGAAGGCGCAGGGCTATGATAAGCTGATAAAGAGCAAGACCGGACTTGTGCCGGATGCGTATTTCAGTGCGACCAAGATAGGCTGGATACTTGACAATGTGGAGGGCGCGAGGAAAAAGGCTGAAGCAGGGGAGCTGCTTTTCGGAACTGTCGATACATGGCTTATATGGAAGCTTTCCAAGGGAAGGATATTCGTGACGGATTATACCAATGCCTCACGGACAATGCTGTTTAACATACATACGCGAAGCTGGGATGATGAGCTTCTGGAGCTTTTTGGAGTGCCGCGCAGCATGCTGGCGCAGGTAAGACCTTCAAGCTGTATATATGGCACGACGGATGAGGGACTTTTAGGTGGTGAGATTAAGCTCGCAGGGGCAGCAGGAGATCAGCAGGCGGCATTGTTCGGGCAGTGCTGTTATGGTGAAGGCGATGTGAAGAACACGTATGGGACAGGCTGTTTTCTGCTGATGAACACGGGAAAGAGAGCCTTTGAGTCTGAGAATGGCCTGATAACAACCATAGCGGCAGATACGGATGAGGAACCAAGCTATGCACTGGAGGGAAGTGTGTTCGTTGCCGGTGCTGCGATACAGTGGTTGAGAGATGAGATGCGCATGATAGATAGCTCGGCACAATCAGAGGAATATGCAAAGGCGGTGCCGGATACCAATGGGGTGTATGTGGTTCCGGCATTTACAGGACTTGGTGCGCCATATTGGAATCAGTATTGCAGGGGAATGGTCGTAGGAATAACCAGAGGGTGCAGCAAGGAACATTTTGTGAGGGCAACACTTGAATCGCTTGCATATCAGACGCATAGTGTTCTTAAGTCAATGGAGCAGGATACAGGACTTGCGATAAGCAGTCTGAGGGTTGACGGCGGGGCAAGTGCCAATGATTTTCTGATGCAGTTCCAGGCCGATATTTTAGGAGCTGATGTGCTAAGACCTGAGTGCATTGAGACTACGGCGCTTGGAGCGGCATATCTTGCCGGCCTTGCGACAGGGTATTGGCAGAGCAGGGAGGAGATTGAGAAGAACTGGCAGCTTTCACATAGGTTCGTACCTTCAATGTCCGATGCTATAAGGCAGGAGCGGCTAAAGGGCTGGGACAAGGCTGTAAGATGTGCACTTATGTGGCAGGATTGAATATATATTGAGAAAATAGAAGAGATATGGTAGAATATTTTCAAAATTTAATGCGTTGACATGATGAACCGAAGAGTTATAAATGTATCAATTTTAAAGTCAATTAATGATACAATGGTTCAGCATGGAAAGCTATAATATTAGGAGGCAGCTATGGATATTGTATGTTTGGATTTGGAGGGAGTTCTCGTACCTGAGATATGGATTGCATTTGCAAAGGAGAGCGGAATTGATGAGCTTAAGAAGACAACAAGGGATGAGCCGGATTATGATAAGCTTATGAGATGGCGCATAGGGGTCTTAAAAGAGCATGGTCTGGGGCTTAAGCAGATACAGGATGTAATTGCTAAGATTGACCCGATTCCGGGTGCAAGGGAATTTCTTGATGAGCTGCGTTCCCTGACACAGGTTATCATTGTGTCTGATACATTTTCACAGTTTGCCAAGCCGCTTATGGAGAAGCTGGGCTGGCCTACGATATTCTGCAATTCGCTTGAGGTTGCACAGGATGGAGAGATAACAGGTTTTAAGATGAGGTGCGAGCAGTCAAAGCTCACTACGGTAAAGGCACTCCAGTCGATTGGGTTTGATACAATAGCAAGCGGTGACAGCTATAATGACCTTGGCATGATTAAGGCAGGCAAGGCGGGGTTCCTTTTTAAGAGTACGGATAAGATTATTGCCGATAATCCTGATATTCCGGCGTATGAGACCTACGAGGAGCTTATGACAGCCATAAAGGCTGTGATTGGCTGAGTGGATTTTATATAACGATATAATTTAAAAGATACATTATTGCGCTTTGGAAGGGTAATTCGGACATGATAAAATGGAGAAGGTTATTAACAACACTGTGTGTGGGGACGGTGTTATTGACAGCATGTAATAAGAATGATGATGTTGCAATAATTATCACTACAACGCAGAACGAGTCAACAATACAGACGACAACGCCGGAGGAGACGACAACGCCGGAGGAGACAACAACGCCGGAGGAGACGACAACGCCGGAGGAGACGACAACGCCGGAGGAGACGACAACCCCGGAGGAGACGACAACCCCGGAGGAGACGACAACACCGGAGGAGACGACAACGCCGGAGGAGACGACAACACCGGAGGAGACGACAACCCCGGAGGAGACCACAATGCCTGAGACACAGACGGAGACAGAACCGGCTACCCTGTCGGAAGATGAGAGAAGGGCGCTATTAAATCAGGAGGCTGCGCAGGCGGTTCCGGGGATTGTATGCTGGGGGGATTCACTCACGTATGGCTATGGGGGTAACGGCGAGAGCTATCCGGGTACGCTGCAAAGGCTTATAGATGAGAGGCTTATTTCCGGAATACCTGTTGTGAATAATGGTGTGTGTGTTGAACAGACGTACACTATCATGGCAAGGGCTGGAGTATGGCCGATGATGGTTGATTCATTTGTCATGCCATCCGGCATTGCTCCGGTTGAGATACATGTAAATTTGAAAAATGGTATGTATACCAACCTGACATGCTTTGGCGATGCGGGACTTAACCCGGTCACAATCGCAGGTGTCCGGGGGATTCTTACAAGTTCATACCATGAAGATGATTATGGGTACTGTTATTTTACCAGAATAGAGCCGGGTGAGGAGGTTTATGTGGAATATGGTACGCCAATAGAACCTGCCAGTGTAAACATGTATGAAGACTACATTAATGTGATATTTATGGGTGAGAACGGATATTTTCACTCCGCTGATGATCTTGTATTGCAATATCAGAGCTTTATAGAGGGAAGAGGTCTTACAAGATACATACTGATTGGTCTGACTACGGGTGACAACAATGGCAGGAGCATGCTTGAACAGAAAATGACTGAGAGCTTCGGGGACCACTATATAAATATGAGAACGGAACTTGTAAGCAGAGGTCCGGATATTGCGGGGTTAGAGCGAAGCGTGGATGATTGGTATAATATTCAGGAGGGTATTGTCATGAGATATTTAATGTCGGATGATATACATCTTAATGAGTATGGATACCGTGCGGCGGGAACGATTGTGTATGAGCGCATGGAGGCGCTGGGGTATTTTGATGGGGTTAAGAATGCCATTGCGAAGTATGGGAATTAAATTTCCAATATAATTTAAATATAATTTAATGGAAAATGAATTTTTGCAGTTGACTATTTATAATTTGACAGGAGGAGTTAGAGTGTCAAAAATAGATTTTATAAGGACAGTGCCTGAGAGTGTGGGACTGTCAAGCGAAAATATATGTGAGTTTGTCAACAGGCTTAACAGCGCAGAGATACCATTACACAGTCTTTTGGTTATAAAGGATGACAGACTTGTGTTTGAGGGGTATCAGAAGCCTTATGGACCGGAGGGGCTTCATAGGATGTTCTCCGTGACAAAGAGCATGGTGTCACTTGCGATAGGGTGTCTTGCAGATGAGGGAAAGATTTCACTTGATGACCATATTATAGATTATTTCCCTGAAAAGCTTCCCGAAAATGTACATCCGTACATGATGGCGCTGACAATAAGGAACATGCTCACAATGAGGGCTGTACACAGTAAGACCACCTACAAGCTTGAAGGCTGCACGGACTGGGTAGGTTCCTTCTTCACAACGCAGCCATCGCATTATCCGGGAACATTTTACATATATGATACATCATCGACACATGTGCTTGCGGCACTGGTTGAGAAGCTGTCCGGGAAATCCCTGCTCGACTATCTGAGAGAACGCTTTCTGGACGATATAGGGTTTTCAAAGGAGGCATATTGTCTGAAGGATCCTATGGGTGTATCTATGGGAGGTTCGGGACTTATGGCGGCACCTATGGATATGGCAAGGGTTATGTACCTTGTGATGAAGGGCGGAGAATACGGAAAGGTAAGGTATATTCCGAAGGAGTATCTGGAGCAGGCTCTTGACAGATGGTCGGATAACTATATTTTCGGGCAGACCTTTGAGGAAATGCAGGGCTACGGATATCAGTTCTGGAGGACAACGCATGACGGCTATGCATGCTTCGGTATGGGAGGACAGCTTGGAATATGCCTTCCGGAGAAAAATATGCTTATAGTCACAACCGCGGATACGCAGGGGAGACAGGGCGGAGTGCAGATTATATATGATACCTTGTGGAACACAATACTCCGCGGAACACCTGATGCGAGCAGGCAGGGCAGCAGCGGTAATGAAGTGGCTGTCTGGGGCTGTAATTCTGGCAGTCCTGGCAGGAATAATGACGGATGGTATGAGCTGCCGCAGGTATTTTTAAAGGGTGTTAAGCAGGATGAGCTTCAGCGCAGCATTGACGGCAGGACTATCAAGGTGCCGGAAAATGAGAATGGTTTTAAGTCCTTCAAATTATCTTTTGAGGCTGATGGAGGATGCCTTACCTATGAGAACGGCACCGGTGTGCATTGCCTTCAATTTGGCATAGGGCACAACGCTGAGACGGTGTTCCCTGATTATGGACATAGGGCGCTGGTGAGCGCGGCATGGAAAAATGAGAATACATTTCTTGTATATGCACAGATTATTGATGAATACGTTGGAAAGGTATTTATGAGCTTTTCCTTTGCAGGTGCGCATGTGGGAATCATGTTAAAAAAGATAGAAGAGACTTATTATAAGGAATTTAATTTATTGACAAGTGGAGAATTGCAGTAAAATAATGAATGACGCAGGCAACGGAATTACAGAACAGGCAGCAGCACATGAAGAAGAAAAAAAGAAAAAGCAGCTTAGCAGAGCCCGGGAGATTGAGAGAACTATCGTAAAGACATATAGAAAAGATATATGGGGACGTTTTGTAAAGGCTGTTGAGCGGTATGAGCTTATAAATGATGGAGATTGTATTGCAGTGTGTGTGTCCGGAGGAAAGGATTCGGCGCTGCTTGCAAAGCTTATACAGCTGTATCATAGATACGGCGTGAAGAAGTTCGATGTGAAGTTCCTTTCAATGGATCCGGGGTACAGCGAGTTCAACCGGCAGCGGGTGGAGAGCAATGCGAAGCTTCTTGACATACCGCTTCAAATTTTTTCCACCAATGTATTTGAGGCAGTGGATGACACTTCGACCTCACCATGCTTTATATGCGCGCGCATGAGGAGAGGTTATCTCTACAGGCGTGCAAAGGAACTCGGCTGTAACAAGATAGCCTTGGGACACCATTACGATGATGTTATTGAGACTATACTTATGAGCATGCTGTACGGAGCGCAGGTTCAGACTATGCTGCCGAAGCTTCCAAGTGACAATGTGGAGGGGATGGAGTTAATACGCCCGCTCTACCTTGTGCGGGAGCAGGATGTTATAGCATGGGCTGACTACAATGGGCTTGAGTTTTTAAGGTGTGCCTGCTCCGCGACACAGAATCTGGATAACAAGGCATTCACAACGAAGCGAGCGGAGATTAAGAAGCTTATAGCGACGCTCAAGGAGACGAATCCGCTTGTGGAGAGCAATATATTTGGCAGTGTTGAGAATGTTAATCTAAGAAAAATAATCGGATACCGGAAGGATGGACAGCGCAGAACCTTTCTGGACGACTATCCAGGGCATGATGGAGGCTGAATATGGAGAAGGAAAAGAAAGAGAAGATTGTTCAGATAGCACAGATAGGAACAGTTGTGGTTTATGTGTTCCTGATTCTGCACTCAACGGTTGGTGAGTACGTCAAGCTTATGAAGAAGAATATACGAAAGGACGCTAAGAGGAAGGATAAGCTTAAGAAGCAGAAATATGCTAAAAAGAAGAGAGAGCTAAAAAGGCGTAAGAAAAGGCAGGGACTTTTTCGGAGAAGCTTTAAGTAGTGTTAAAATTAAAAAATGGTGATATTGGGAGCAGTATTTAAAGCAGTATTTGAATAGTGAAATTTGAATAGTGAAATTTGAATGGCAGAATTTTAAAAGGCGATGTTTGGATTGAGATATTTAGACAGAGGCATTTAAAGCACCGGGAAGTTAAAAGCCGTGCAGGAGGGGTAAATCCTGCACGGCTTTTTTGCAGCGCCTACGCTGCCGGAAAGGAGGTAACTTATTGGTGGCAGTACTGCAAGCAATGCCTGCAGTATGCCGGGGTATAATAATGAATGAAAAAATTATGTAAATCAGATAAGTGACTCATAAAGCTTGGTGATGTCCTCAACGCTGGTATCTCTTGGGTTACCCGGACGGCAGGCATCATCATAAGCGGACTGTGCAAGGAAAGGAATGTCCTCTCTCTTTACGATGTCCTTGAGGTCAGCAGGGATACCAACATCATGTGAGAGCTGCTTAACAGCATCTATAGCTGCCTTGCGGTACTCCTCAACTGTCATGTTCTCTGTGCCCTCAACACCCATAGCCTTAGCGATATATTTGTACTTGTCACCGGTAGCTTCTGCATTGTACTCCATTACTGTAGGAAGTATGATTGCATTGGCAACACCATGAGGCGTATCATATACAGCACCGAGAGGGTGAGCCATGGAGTGAACGATACCGAGTCCTACATTAGAGAAACCCATACCTGCGATATACTGTCCGAGTGCCATTCCCTCACGTCCCTCAGGGGTGTTGGCAACTGCACCACGGAGATGCTTGGAGATAAGCTCGATTGCCTTGAGATGGAACATATCTGTCATCTCCCAGGCAGCCTTGGTTGTATAACCTTCAATGGCATGTGTGAGTGCATCCATACCTGTTGCTGCTGTAAGCCCCTTAGGCATTGTTGACATCATCTCAGGGTCGATGAATGCAACTACAGGGATATCATGTGTATCGACACATACCATCTTACGATGCTTCTCAACATCTGTGATAACGTAGTTGATTGTAACCTCTGCTGCAGTACCGGCTGTTGTAGGAACTGCAAGGATAGGTACACACTTATTCTTAGTCGGAGCCACACCCTCAAGGCTTCTTACATCGGCAAATTCAGGGTTGTTGATTATGATACCGATAGCCTTGGCAGTATCCATCGATGAACCGCCGCCGATTGCGATGAGATAGTCGGCTCCGGATTTCCGGAATGCCTCAACACCTGTCTGTACATTCTCGATTGTTGGGTTAGGTTTGATATTTGAATAAATCTCGTAGGCAAGACCGGCATCGTCTAATACCTTGGTAACCTTAGCGGTCACACCGAACTTGATAAGATCCGGATCAGAGCAGACAAAAGCCTTCTTGAAAGCACGTCCCTTTACTTCTGTAGCGATTTCTGCAATACAGCCTGCGCCATGATAAGATGTTTCATTAAGTACTATTCTTCCCATACTAAATAACTCCTTTCAGAAAACGATAATTATTGGGATAAGTGTTCTGTAATTAGTATCACTTAACCTTATATAGTGAATTATAACATACTTTTTTGAATTTGAGTATACATATTTGGTAAAAAGTATAAAAATTGTGTGAACTTTTAAGGTGCTTGAAAACCATGACATAAAAGATGGTGCCGTGTATAAAAATTTTATGCGCGGCCTGCCATATTAGAGTTGTGGTAGGCTGCATCATTGGTCACATCCTTGCCGAACCATTCGGGCGGAGTGTATGAGAGTGCCTCCGCCTCCGAGGAAAACTCTACCTCCGCAAGCAGAAGCCCGGCAAACCTGCCCTCAAATATATCAAGCTCTATTGTGAGATTGTCCTTTTCAGGTATCTCATAACGGATTTTGGTGATAATATTGCCATCGGCCTTTTTGATGAGCTTGTCATAGGCGGCTCTGGTGAGAGGAAGATTGTATTCTTCGCGTACCATAAGCCCCTTGGACTTGTAGGTGAGATAGCAGTCATCGTTATCGCGGCGTACGCGCACAACAGGTTCTGTGCACAGATAGCCCTGCTCGATGCGGCGGCATTTAAGCCCGGATAGGTCAATGCTTTCTGGGATTTTGTCAATGAGAAATTTACGTTCGATTTCCATAATATAGGCTCCTTTATGATATGTTAAAATTTTTTTGACTATAAAACTATTTTAATATATAATGTTAAGAGGTGCAAAAGGTATTTTTAGGATATTACATATTAAAAGGATAAGAATATTAGTGAATTGTAATTTTCTGAAGATGTTCATACATCTTTAGACGCAGAATACATACCATCATTTGCAGATTATAATATGGCGGGTCGGTTTTTAACATGTTCTGTCCTTATGAGTGGAATATTGATGAAGTACACGAAATGATATCAGAAATTGATATTTATTATCAAGGCTGGTTGAAATACAACAATGATAAGGAGAAGATTATGGCGAAGGTATATGTTTTTTTGACAGAGGGTTTTGAGCTTGTTGAGGCGCTTGCGGTAGTGGATGTTCTTAGAAGGGCGAGCATTGATGTGGTGACAGTGTCCATTATGGATAAAAAGACTGTAATGAGTGCACAGAAGGTAGAGGTTGTTGCAGATACAATGTTTGCCGACAATGATTACAGCAAGGCAGATGTGCTGTTTCTTCCGGGCGGACCTGGAACGAAGGGACTTGAGGCACATGAGGGACTTGTCGCTGTGTTAAAGAAGCATTTTGCGGACGGAAAGCAGCTTGCTGCAATATGTGCGGCACCGAGCGTGTTCGGTCATCTGGGATTCTTAGAGGGAAAGCAGGCAACCTGTTTTCCGGGCTTTGAGGGCGAATTAAGAGGTGCACAGTTCGTTCCTGAGAGAGTTGTGTGCGATGGCAATATTGTCACCAGCAGAGGAATGGGAACAGCCATAGACCTTGGCTTATGCCTTGTAGGCAGACTTGTGTCCGATAAGATATCGGGGATGCTGGCACATTCGATTCAATATAAATAAATAATATCTGGAAATCGTTCCACGAATTGGCATAATAAATAAACCGCACATGAACATAATAATACCAAGACAAAGGACATTCCAATCCGGCAGCGGAGCGGAAAAGAGTTTGTCGGATTGGAAAAGACCGGAGCCACGGGATTTTCAAAAACTATATCAATGTTCATGGAGGTGAATCAAAATGGCAAGTACTAATACAGGAACAAACAAGGCAGCAGTACCTGAGGCAAAGGGTGCTATGGACAGATTCAAGATGGAGGTTGCTTCTGAGCTTGGAGTACCTTTAAAGGAAGGCTACAATGGAGACTTAACTTCCAGACAGGCCGGTTCTATCGGTGGTGAAATGGTTAAGAAGATGATTATGAAACAGGAGCAGGAGATGGCTGGTAAGCAGTAATCAGCGCTTATGCGGGAGGAGCCGTAATTTACGGCTCCTCTTTTCTTACTTTTTACAAAACAGGTTTTACAGAAAATACCGCGGAATGAACAGCCTGCTTATAAATCTGAATGCCGGGAAGAAGTTCTCTATATTGATGAATACAGGGCAGAATATAAGGCTTCCGAGCACAAGCACGGGAACAAGGCTGATTACGCGCCGGCTCTTTTTGAGGAGGCAGCAGACACAGGAAAATACGGTTACAAGTGCAATGTACCTCAGTGAATATGCAAGCTCGGCTGCCGGCGGGTAGGCATTCCTGCTTAGAAAGAGCGCAGCTTCGGTGCATAACGTGAACAATATCGCAGGCAGCATAGGATAAAGAATACAGCTTATAACACGGAAGGAGTCAGGACGTGTGGCAAAAATTCCGTTTTCCTTATCGGCAAGCCATGTAATGCTCCCGCTGAGTGCTGCGAGCATGATGAGTATAGAAAGAATCCCGCGAAGTGGAAATGTCACGGCTGCGGATTGATTCGATTCATCGTTAAGTGAAATGTTGTTCAGGGTACGTATGTCAAGGTGGAAGGTTTCGCCTCCTGTGCAGTATGCCTCGTAGGCTTCATACATATATTCCTCAAGCTGTGGCACCGTGGCGTCATCGACATAATCGGTATGGATGTAATCATCAAGGACTGTGTAGCCGGACATCCTCACGATGGCGGCAAATACGATTTCATTTATAGCGCTGAGCATAATGGTTGAAGGCGACTTTATGACCTCCATGGAGTTTTTGTACTTTCCGCCGGAGAGTGCCTTGGAAAATTTGTCCGTGAAGATATATGCACATTCGAGCTTTCCTGACATGACATCATTTTCCAGTACATCATGGTCTGCGTATTCGACAAACGAAAACGAGGATTCCCCGGAGGACAGGAGCATTGTCTTTAGCTGTATTGTTGCCGGGTCATCATTGCTTTCAAAATAGATGCCTGCGTATATGCCCGTCTGGGAAGCACTGCCCGGAAGGAGACGGAATGTGAGCGTTACAGCCGGAATAATAAGCAGTAATATGAAAATCACAGGCATTTTGAGAATGTGCTTGCACAACAGATATATCCATGTAAATATTTTTTTCACGCTCATTTTCTACAGCCTCCTCAGCTTGATTTTTTTGATAAGTGCACTTGAAAGAATGAAAAAGACAATCATGCCGATGCCGGTGCATACGGACGATACGCTTGGGAGCTGGCCATATAGGGCAGCTGCAATGTCCTTTGCGTATACCGCAGGGAAAAATCTGCTGATAATAACAAAAGGCTTCTGAAGATATGCGGTCGGAATAATCAGTCCGGAACCATATATCATTACAATGTCCAGACAGAAAACAAGAAGCATACCATATAATCCGTTTCCGGCAATTGTGTATACGGTGTAGAAAAAAGCCGCAAATATGGTAACACACAGAAAAACAGCGAGTGCACCGTATGGTAACAGCGAGTAAGAAATTTCCTCAATTTCCTCAGATAATTCTCCGGGTGCATGAGGAAGAATTAATGAACCGATAAACATTATACCAATCAGCAGGACGGAGTACGATATGCTGATGGCAAAAATACGGCACCCACAGGTAAAGATGCTGCCGATTCCGCAGCGCGTTAACATACTTTCTGTCTGCCTGCTTTCTCCGGTAATAAAACTTCCGAGAAGAAATCCGGACAATGTAATTATTATGACAAGACCGCTGCAAATGTAATATTGTATACCGGACAGGGAGCCGGTGGCACTGACAGTCTTTATACTGTACATAGAGCTTCTGTTGACGACAAAACGAATGTAATAATCATTCAGCTCATCTGTAGCGGCGGCAATTTTGTCCGACAGACCAAAATGGTTGTAGGTGTCTGAGAGAGCGTATATTCCCGACTGTACATAGGCGAGTGTATCAGAACCCGCATTCAGAACACTGCGAAATAGGGATGTCTCAATACCGGGATTGTCGGGAAGAATTATCCGGGCGGGAGTGTTTTGCCCGTTTAGTACATCCTCAACAAAGCCCTCGGGAATATACACAATGCCGTATACTTCACCTTTTTTTAACATGGTTTCTGCGGTGGCATGGTCTGTCTGTATGAATTCGCAGTAGTCCTTAAGGCTTTCCATCTGTGTAAGCATGTTAAAGCCAAGATTTACAAGAGTGTCATCAGATGGCAGCACAACAGCAATCTTAAAGAATAGCTTTGTCTGCGTATCGGATGAATTGAGGCAGGCGAAGGCTGTCAGAAATGTCAGAAAGCCAAACAGCAGTGTGCCTGCGAACAGTCCGGGTATATATCGGAATGCGGATTTCAGTTGAAGAAGCATGTAGCATAGGTGTTTACGCATGGAGGGACTCCTTTGTTATGAGATGCATAAGTTCGGTGCCAGTGACAGGAGGAAGCTCTCTTATGGAAGCGTTCTCGATAAAAAGCATACGGCTGCACAGTGCAAGCTCACATTCTTCGTGGCTTGTTATTATTACTGTTCCGCCATTTTTGCCGTAATTCGACAGGTAGTCGCATATATCGGTTTTGCATACAATGTCGAGGGAGGCACCGGGTTCATCGAGAATCAGGATTGATGGTGCACCTGCGAGGGAACAGGCTATGGAAAGCCTTTTTTTCATGCCGCCTGACAGCTTATTTACGGTGTAATGGGTATATTTGTCAAGACCGAAGCGCTCCATGACCGGTGGAAGGCTTTCCATGCAGCCACAGTAGTGGAATCTGAGATTGTCGATTACGGAGAGATTTTCAAAGAGTGGATTTTCCTGCGGGATATATCCGATGTACTTTTTGAATTGTGCCGGATTTTTCGAGGAAATCTGTCCGCCGTATTCTATGAGACCGGTGTCCGGCTTATCAGCACCGGCAAGCATACGCAGCAGAGTGGATTTGCCACAGCCGTTTGCACCGACAATTCCGATAATTTCTCCTGAATGAACTTCAAAAGATACATTATTTAAGATGATTTTCTTTCGATAGGATTTTCTTAATCCGCTTACCTTCAAAATCGAATATGCCATGGAATATTTCCCTTTCTGATTTTATTTTTGGGACAGGTGTCAGACCCCGGTGTCCCAACCTGCTGGGAC
>ERZ1106915.1555-NODE-1555-length-18161-cov-3.831879_pt1 | contig 18161 bp, 22 predicted proteins | sample MGYA00403653_ERZ1106915 | MGnify/ENA primary metagenome ERZ1106915 (study PRJEB35170, sample SAMEA104062404) | human gut metagenome | biome: human gut; feature: human-associated habitat; material: faeces | place: Denmark | collected 2012-06-06 ... | reverse complement strand
ACTTCTCTAAGAAATCAACGAATGTAGATCCATCGTTCATACAATTAAACAGAATATTTGGAGTATCATCTATCTTCTCTGGTTTTTTGTTTAAGAACATATCTATACGCTTCTTTGCTTCCTCGATATAATATTCTCTGTCGAGATTATCAGGAATGCTTTGTACATTAACATCTGCATTATCTATAAACAAATGGTCTGGAGTATTAGCGAACTGCTCAAACGACTTTACACCTTTTTCAACTTTTAATTTATAAATAGATCCATCCTGAGAATTTTTACTTGCAAATACCCTATGAACCTTTTCTTTTAATTGGTTTCCTTGAACAGACGATACCTTATCATCTTTTTCTCTAGTTGCCTTTCCATACCATACTTCTCTATATTTCGAAGATAATTTAATAACTTTTTGAAACTTAACATATTCTGTACATTCATTGATTGTTTTTTCAATTGGAATATTGTATGCTAAATAATTTCTTACTGCATCATTGAGGATTGAAAGGTCGTTATCAATAGGTGTATTAAATTTCACCATTGCTCCCTTACACTCTAATTTACCATTCTTCTGAACTGCGATATAATTATTAACATCCTTTTGAATAAGTTTAGTATATTCATCAATCTCAAATTCCATATGAAGTCTTTCTCCTACTTCATTTATAATTTGAGTAACTTTTTCTTTCATTTCTTCATTCTCACATAATACGAAAATACCATCTGTATTAGTTTGTAATAACCTACAATATGGTTCCAACTTATCAATCAGATCGAGAATAAACATTTGTCCAAAAATACAAGTTAGATTAGCCATCAGTGGATCAAATGATGGGCTATTTCTATTCTTTGAATCACCATATGTACCATTAATTAGTGGCTTGAGAGCCTTATTCTTAGAGTTTCCTTGAGCTTTTAGTTCTAATCTGAAATCTCTCATTTGACGATAATCATCAGGATTTTTAAATTTTCTGCTTAATAGTCCATATACAATATCTGTTGTTGGATACATGGACGATACATCCGCATGAAGAATAATCCCTTCAAAAATAGATTCTTTATCATCAGCTCCATGACAACCTCCCCATGCAAATACATGGGGAATTCCAGCCACAATACAACATAACTGATTATTATGTTGATCATCTTCAGAATGGAGAAATTCTTTATATCTCCAGTTTTTAGGATTCATATACCACTGTGGAATAAATTGATATTTCTCAGATAATTGAATTGTATCAGGAAGACGAATATCAAATTCGTCATCAAGAGTGTGTTGATTTATAACATTCAAAACTGTACAAGCTAATTGGACTTTCGTTTTACTGATATAAGACATATCTAATCCATATAACTCAATAATATCTAGTTGTCCTTCGAAATCATCCCATGCGTAATCAAGAACTTTCAACATTTCTTTGACATCGTGAATGTTGTAAAATCTCATTTGCTCAACTTCTGTTTCTGTAGGTTCTCTCTCTAAGTCGAATGGAACTTCTGTCTCTCTAATATCGTCACCCATGAAAGCTTCTAATTGTTTAAGAGATGCATCCTTTCGAATAGTATCGTAATCATATAGCTGATATTTTTTGAAATTTTTAACTACTTGAAAAGGTTTCTTTCCTTCTTTAATAAGTTTATCATTTGCTATAGCAAACGAACTTCCTTCTAAAATAGATTTGAATATACCCGTATCGTATTGTCTACCATTGTATGAAATAAAAATACAATCTTTATAGTTGTTATAAAAATCTAATAACTTATTTCTATCATTTATAATAGTTATCTCTTTACTTCTATCCTCATAATTGATAAAAGTTACACAAAACCATCCACCTCCGGGGACTGAAGATAATACCTCAAAGTCATATCCGAAAATTTTACTTTTATCTATCATGTTAAATATTCTCCTTCATATACCCATTTATATCCACCTGCTGTATGACAATATTTATCACCATTGCAAACTTTTGATATTGTAGATTGACGAATATCTAAATTTCTTCCAGCTTCAGATGCTGAATTCCATTTTCTTATATATTCTCCATCCTTTGTTAATTGAACAATTGGTTTACTATTCTTTTTTCTTGTCATTTCCTTTGAATATTCTGAACATTTTTTACCATAATTAGGATTATTTTTGCCTATATAACTTGGTCTATTTTTGCTCATTTTTAATCTTGTTTCCAACGAATGATTTTTATGATACATTGGATTATTTTCACCACTTACATCTGCATGATTTTCACTCATTTTAAGCCTAGTCACATCATTTGGTTTACCATTAGTTCCACCAGATTGTAAGTTATAACCAAAATCACGATTAGTCGTATCATATTTATCAATTAAAGCAGTCTCAACGATATCTGCCACATCTTTAGACAAATTATTAAATAAAACAATATGTTCAAAGTTATCCCAACCATATTTCTGAATAGCATTATAAAAATATGGACATCGAAGATAATTCAATCCATTTTTATATCTTTTCTCTACATTATCCTCGCCAGTTTGTCCTATATATAATTTCCCATTCACTTTATTTATGTGAACGTATATTTTGTATATTTAAACCACCGCCTTATCCGAAAAAGCCTTGTTGTTTGTCACTTTTATAAAACATCCAATCTTCAATTACTACTTGAGCTGAGTTGCCCGATTTATAATCTAAATCAAATCTTCCAATAATATCAAAGTCCAAATTATCTCCAACAGAAATAATCTTTTTATATAAAGCAGCCAAAGAATTTCCTCTCGTCTGTTTGACAAATTTAATATTATGGAATGTAAATTCAATTCGATTTTGTTTAGCGCCTAAAAGATATAAATTATATTTATTACAAGGGATATTTTTGATTAAAAAGATAGGATCAGTGATATTATTTCCCCAGATATAATTCCACTTAGCAACATTCTTTATAATCTGATCATGAATCTGATTTGATTCATAAACATTATATACATGATATGTTGGCTCATCAATTTTTCTCATTGTAGATAACAAAGATAAGAGTTTATTTGTATTATCGAAAGAAATTTCACATCCGAACGCCCCAGCATGTCCATCCACTCGATCGAACAACCCTGTATCTTTACACCACTGATTAAAATTGACAATTTCACATTTATCACTGCCGCGTCCACTGCCTTTACAAATATCACCTTTTCGTCTCATTAGTAGACATGGGCGTTGATATTGATCAGCTAATCTATTCGCAATAAGACCAGTAAAGTTTCCATCGACTTCATCTCCAGCATTACAAATTAAAATAGGTAATTTATCCATTTCATGTAGATTAATTTGTTCTGATAGTGTCTCTGCATTTTCTTCTGTGATTTTTTTCTGTTTTCTATTACTAGATTGACAAGCCTTTAAAACATATTCTTGAATTGTCATATTCACAATTCCTTTTCCTCTGACTTTTCTATCTAGCATTCTATCTGAATTACATAATGCTTCGAACATTATGCATTTATCTTCATATTCTCCAATACGAATCATAGAGTTAATTAATGGACAAATGTAGAATCCTATTCCATTAATACTAACTTTATTATTCATAGAATACATTTGTGCATCTACTAATACAGAAATTAGTTTATTTTTATTAAGCTTATTTTTAATTAATTTAAGACCTTCTAAGATTAAATATCTCGTTTGAAGATTTGTTACATCAGCACGATCACCTATCATACCTAATGTAACCAAATCTAAATAATCATCTGCATAATTTACACCATAATATTCATCTAATACTTTTGTAAATTTATATGTAATTCCAACTCCTGTCATTGCTTTATCAGTTACTCGTTCCGAGAGTTGATTATTAACTATAATAGCTGGATTATTAGTACCATCAATACTATGATGATCTAAAATTACTACATCCTTTCCAGAGGCAATTAATCTTTTACACTCATTCACATCTCCTGTTCCTGCGTCTGGAACAATTATTAACTTGGAATCATCCTGTTCCATATCATCTATAAACTCAGATAATCCATGTATTTTTCCTTTATGAATAAAACATCGAATTTGAATCTCTGGCTTAATTCGTTTAATATATTGATAAATATTTGCTGCGGATGTAAAACCATCCGCATCGCAGTCCACCAATAAGTCAATCACATTGTTATTAGCAATGTGATTGACCACGACATCTCTGGCTTTTTCGATGTTATCAAAAAGGAGTTCACTTTCTACATTTTTTTCAGTTGGATGTAAAAAGGAATCAACATCTTCAATACCTTTCAATTTAAGAATATCTTCCAGTTCACACCCAAATCTGACTGTACCAAGTACATCATATTTGAAAGCCATTCTTATACTCCTCTCTAATTATTGATTAGTTCCAACATAAAGTTTATTGTCCATTAATTGAAGCAAAGTATCTTTTCCTTTATCACTTGGACTATCTTTATATCCCAAAAGACCGTTTGTGTCCCATAATACAGTTACAATTACAAATGCACTAAGTTTATCAATGATCTTATCCTTTATATGTTTCGCCCATTTTTTACATTCTTCTGAATCTAATTCTTGATACTGCTTATCTAATCCAATTATTACTTCTCTAACACCTAGCATGAGAATAATTCCTTTTTGATAATCTGTTAAATTACTTCCACATAAAGCAACAGTAAAATTATCTTCACCAAACATAGTGTCCGTCTGTAAAACTGATTTTTCAGCTTCCACAAGCATTATTTTTCTTTTTCTTTGAATAGCTTTCATATTGTGATTTAATCCGAAAAGATTAAGACCAAGTGAATGATTATAGAATATGTTTCCAATTTTAAATGGCGCATACTTTCCATATAACTCAATATCCATTTCAAGCATCGATCTGGCACGTACACCAATTAATTCATTGGATATGTTATAATGAGGAATAATAATCTTCTGTTGCCATACACAATACATGATTCCATATTTTTTCATACTTCTTATGGAAATCCCTTCATCTATCCAGCATTTAGGATAAAATGGTTGAAAAATTTTTAGAATAGACGGATCATATGGAACTAATTCTTTTTCTTTATTTATTTTCTTCGAACTCTTTTTATAACTTCTAATAAACTCCCAATCTGATATTTGTTCCTGTTTACCAAATCCATATTCACAATTATCCAGATTCAGTTTTATACAAATCCAGTTGATTGCTTTTTGAAACTCTTCCTGAGTAAAATCCTTATATCCCATTACTATACCAATGATGTCTAATTGACCACATTCTGTATAGCAATGAAATGATTTAGAGTCTTTATAATAATAGAGTTTTGGTTTATTTCCATGATGACAAATGGTATCAGTAATCCACATGTCATCATCTTCATAATAGAAAGTCGCTCCCATTTCTAAGAGTAACTTTCTAATATCTTCTTCTGACAATCTTTCTTTTAATTGCTGGGCGGTCATAATATACCTCCCCATTTAGAATTTTTTTGATAATTCAGTAGCAAGATCTGATCCCGATACTTCTACATCGCTTTCGATAATTCCAACGTCTCCCACATCTTCAATTTGAAAGTCAATAATTGTTTTTTCAATATCGGGAATAAGTTCATAATTGTAATCTGTTACAAAGCAGTCAACTTCTCTCATTGTACCCATGTTGAGCTTTGTCCATATGATAATGGATTTCCACTTACCTCCACGATTTTTGAAAACGTAATATGACATATTTGGTACAAGTTTTCCAAAACTTCCATCTGCTTCAAGAATAGGTTTAAGCTTCTTCAAATCCTTATGTGTAACAGGAAGTGCTAAAATACCACCATCTGTTTTCTCGATAATAGCCTTAGAACCCTTTAACGCCCCGGCATCTTTGTTACCATCTTCTTTATAATTATCATTAAGCTGAGTGGCAGATCCGAGATATATTTCAAATTTATTGCAAACAGATTTTAAAGCAGCACTAAATAAAAATAGAATCTGATCTGTTCTCAATCTTGTATGAGTTTTATTGTAATAGTATTCATATAGTGAAGGGGAATCATTGATATAATCAAAGAAACAAGCTACGATATTATGATTTAAGATATATTTTTCAATCATTTCAGAAATGGAATCAATAGTAAAATCTGGCATATACTCAACCCAATATTCATATGACTCTACATACTGAGCTGATTCATTTAAAATTTTTTCTTCTTCTGGAGTAATATTATCCCATCCTTCAATTCTTTCCTGTTCAATGCCACTAACATGAGCGAGAATAATATCCTGAATTTCTTTCTTCTCTAGTTCTGTTGAAATAAATAAAACTGGTTGACTTTCGCCTGTTGAAATCCATTGACGTTTGTTCCAATCATAAATTCTATCTGACACAATATTGCATCCATCAGCTAGTGAAGAACGTGATTTTCCACCACCACTAATTGAACTTCGTAATATATATTTCTTTCTCCTCATACCACGATATACAGTAGTAAGATATGCAGATTGAAATGGATATCCATATACATTTTTCTGATTTTTATGTTCTTCTAGTCGTTCTTTAATTCCATCTCCAACCTTAAAAGAATAATTATCACTAAATGTATTTTTCCACATACTCTTGAAATCCATGAATTTATTATTGATTTCAGTTAGAACATCCATACTTGTCATTTGACTGAATTTCAACATTTTATCATCATCTTTTTCATCATATAAAAAAGAAATATCCAGCTTCAAATATTCTGATGCATTTCTTAAAATAGAATACTTTCTAACATCGTCATAATATTTACCAATATTTAAAAGTTTATCACTAGACATTTCAATAGCAGATTCCACATAATTCCATCCATCATTATTTTTCCATAATGACATAGCACTATCAAATTGGGAAATTTCATTTTCAATATCAATAGGAGTAATCTTATCGATATTTCCTTTTTTAGCAATATTAACAATTGCCCCCCAGATCATTTTATGAAAATTTTCAGGATAATCATTTACATTGGTAGAATATTTTTCATCTAATACATATTTAGGATTAATGCAATAACAACCAAATAGTAAGAAAATTGCTTTTTTATCTACCTGTTGATAAAAATTAATTTGACTCACCGCCCTTCAATAAATCTCCCAAATTTATCAAAGATGCTTTATTTTTTTCAGAATTTACAGATGTATGTTTTACTATCTTTGTTTTAATTTTCATGTTTGATAAATTGTCAACTTGCTTCTTTAATTTTTCTTGCTGAGAATAATACTCTTTTGCTTCATCATAATAATATTTAATCAGTGAAACTCCATATTTTTCATCAAATGCTTTTCCTAACACATCATGACAATACCATAGCGTATATGTCATCGCCGCATATGAATAATTGTATTCTGTTCTAAATGATTTTATTTGCTTCAACATAAATCCATTTGGCTTATCAATATGATAATTTTCACAAATAAAACCAATTAACTGTTTGTACTCTTCTGATTCTCTCTGAACTTCTTTAAAACAGTTTTCGCAATATGTTTTTGATGAATATGTAAATTTTTCTTCTGGTTGAAGTTTCTTTCCACAACCTTTACACGTTGATAATCTAGGCATACAGACCCACCTTTAGAGAATGGGGAGGAAAATCCACCCCGTGTCTCATTTACGCTTTAATTCCATATTTCTGAACAAGTTCTTCCAGTTCCATAACGATAACCTTCGTAAGATCTAACTGTGTATCTCTCAAGGTATCAAACATTTTGACATTACCATTTTCGTCCAATCCAAGATTTTTCTGAAGAACAGCAGTTGCGTCATCTAAATGACCATTAGAAGCAAGTAATCCACCTAATTCAATTCCTTTCGCCTTAATTGCTTCGAAATCTTCCACTGGCGCGGTCTTATCAATGGTTTTGTCTTTAGTAGTGAAATCTCCTCCAAGATCTTCAACTGCCTTTTCCCATACTGACTTTAATTCTTTTACATTAATTTTTTCAGGAAGATTAAATGTATCTTTTAAATCTGGATACTTACTATTCTTTTTGAATGTAATAAATCTTTCATCTTTATCGCGATACATGTAGCCAACTAAAAATGCTGCTTCTCTACAATAACTAAATGTGTTTTTATTTAGCTTCATAGCATCACTTTCTACTTTCGTATCAAAATCTTTACTATGTGCAGACTGAGCGATGCAATGTACTGTATATCCAAGACTCTGAATTACTCCAATATTTCTTAAAGCACTCTTAAAACGAAGCGTACCTTCACCATATGCTCCAACATCTTTAAGAATTTCAGCATCTCTATTTTCAAGAACATATCTTTCGCAAAATTCATCATATTTGTCCAGCGTATCAAGAACAATACAAGAGAAACGTTCCTTTAATTCTGGATTTTTTAACTGACCAATAATAGATTTTAAATCTGACATAGAATTAATTTTTACAGCCATAATTCCCGGAATGTTCTGGAATCTATCTTCAAACTCAAGAAAGAGAGGTTCTTTATCTGGATATAATTCTTTTAGAAATCTCATAAGAGTAGTTGTTTTTCCTACACCAGTATCGCCCATCCACACCATAGAATACTGAGTAAGATCAACAGATACATTATTTGGTTTTAAATCTAATAAGTTAGTATACATTTGTTAAATATCTCCTTTATGTATTTTATTACTCACATTTATATTCTCTACTCAGATTTGATCTGAGTAGAGTTTTTATCTATTTCTATCTAGCAAACGGATTATAATTTGTTACAGGTGTTGTTGGCGGAGTTGACTGTTTTGGAAAACCTTCTGCTGTTTGAGAAGAAGTTGCTGCACCAGCTTTAACCTCTTCCAATTTTGCGCGTCTCTTAGCTTTTAGAGCTTCTACAATTTCCTGAGAAAGATCGTGTTCAAATACTGTCGTAGGAGCAATACCAGACTTTACTTCATTTTTTCTAATGGGTACTTTGACTGTCTTTTTAATATCTGGACCAAATGCAGCTTTTTCAACCACCTCCTGAATCTCAGCAGTATTGATGACTACACCTGTAAGCTTAGTAAAACATCCCTCATAATATCCGGCACTTCTGAATCCTTCTGCCATAGACTTATCAACTTTCATTTCAATCGGAACAAGTGAATCAGCCTCATATTTAGCATCTTTACCAAAACCATCTGCTCTCTGAGCAATAGCATTCATTGTTACAACAAGGTTTCCTGTTGGAACATCTTTTACAATCTCATCGGTAATCTTTTCAATAATTCCTTCTACTTCAAATTTTGCTTCGAGAATCGTGTTATCATAATCTTTCGGTTCTACTCGATTGATAAATCTAGCAGAAATTCTATTGGTTGTTACTACATTACCATTAGAACCTTTGAAGTCATTTACGGTAAATGATCCATCTGTAATAGAAATGATATCTGGAGTTTGACCTTCTTCCTTGCAATGCTCCATATCTACAAGATTTTCAATAGCATCCTTATATTCCTTATAGAAGAAACTTTCTTCTGATGTAAAATTTTTATTTTCATCTTTCTTATATTTAAAAGCAAAGAAATTTACATCATGCTCACTATTATCTGCTGTTCTCAATGTCAAAGAACCGCTAATCACTTCATCTCCAGCTTTCGTAGTTCTTTCTTCAAGTGCATTTTTTACTAGCTGTCCTGTGATTGTTACTCTGTTGATTAATTCTTTCATCTTAAATTTTCTCCTTTTTTGATTAAAATAAATTTATGTAAATATTGTTTAAATAAAACAATCTATATGAACGCTTTAACAAGCGAGGATTAAGAGAATATTAATTAAAACTTTTAGGATCTATATGAAATCACTTTAGATAGTGACGAACCAAAGAATATTACAGATATGTATTAGACTTGATTTTTATATCACATTTTTATATTAATTTTGACTTTATCTTTATCGATAAAAAGACCAGCACCTTTAATAAGTTTTGGAATATCTATACCAAGTTTTCTATCTTCTGACTCAATATATTTCCAAACCACATTACCATGTTTATCTCTGCATTCATTAGTATTTCTATCGACTTGATAAGAAAACGCATTCATCATACGTTTATAAAATTTAGACTCTAATTCCATCTCATGAAATTTTTCATCAGACATTTTAACCTTTTTGATAAAATTCGAAATCCTGTTTTTAATTCTCAATATATTCTCTCCATGCTCTTGAAAAGAAACTCTCACCAGCAGTCTTTTTATTAATTCCTGTAATACCTCTCTGCTTCATATGATTTCTTGCTGCACTTCTGTCTAATTTTCTTGTGTGAATCTGTGTTGTTACTCTCTTAGTTTTCTTGTTCATAATTTTATTCTCCTTTACTTTTTAATATTTATATCAACAATCCATATTGGATTGAAATTCTATATAAGATAATTTTTATTTCACTTATATATTTTCTTATTTATATTACTCCCCTTGAATTATTTGTTGTTATCACTTTTGAACCAAAATCTTAGAAGTAAAATAATAAGCCAAACTCCAGTTGCCATCAACCATTTAAATTTTAGTCCAAAACATATGCAAATTAACTTAATTACTCCACAGGTAATTCCCCAATAAATACCTGCACATAAGACTGTAACCAATAAATATACAATAGCGTATAAACAACCAGAAGTTTTATTGTTTTTTAATTTACTCATATGTATATTCTCCTATTTAACATCTGGCTTCTTTTCTATCAGCCTTTTTAGCTGCAATTTCCTGTTTACTCAGTTCGTTTTTAAGTTTAGCCATAATACTCTTCCACTCAGCTACAGGAAGTTTATGAGATACATTCTTACCAGCTCTATCCGCTGCTTCATGAGTATACTCAACTGTACCCGTTTTATATGGATTCTTCTTGTACTCATATACCTTTCCAACTTCTCTTCTCTTGTTCATTTTTTCTACTCTGTTCATAATGTTTTCTCTCCTTTTAATATGTATTATTTTATATAATTAGATGAAATGCTAGTTTAGTTTAACTAATACATTTCATGTAATCATCTGGTTTGACAATATACGTAAATCTATCTGTGAGATATTTATATTTAATGAGATATTTTGTATCAGATACAGAATTTGTTTTTATATGAATTATCGGATGATAACGTTCTCCAAACTCATTAATAAAAAAATTAAATGAGAAATCCACCTCATATGTTTTACCAGTTTTTTCATCTATACTTTTAACATCAATTGAATCAAGTAAAACATTATCTTCTACAATCATGAATGAATTATCACGTATACATCGCCGTTTTTCTACAATGATCACTTGAGCAATCTGAGAATTATCTTGGGTATTTATAAACTCTTTCATCTATATATTCTCCCTTCTTAACAAATCTTTATCGTTTGAATGTAAGCTCTTTTCCGTCATCCATCTCCACAGTAATTGAAACAGGGTATCCTTTTACATTCATAGATAAACTTTGATATTTTGTAGAAATAATTTTCTTAATCTGTTTATGATTTTTCTCACATTCTTGACACTTCTGTTTGTCATGATATTCTATTCCACAGATTTCGCAAATATAATGTTTTACTTCTTTCATAACTATATTCTCCTTTTTTTAATAATGGATCGTATAGGACTTGAACCTATGACCGATCGGTTATGAGCCGACTACTCTAACCAACTGAGCTAACGATCCATAAAATTGTTTATCTTGGACTCGAACCAAGGTTTGTGGGTCTACCACTGTGCTTCCTATTACACCAATAAACAGCCTATATACTTAGGAGGTGAAACAAAATGAAAACGAAACATTTTGTTCTGTCCCAACCTTGCAGCTAAACAATTGGGACAAGCAGCGGATACTGGATTTGAACCAATATTCCTAGAATCAAACTCTAGTGTGCTAAACCGTTACACTAATCCGCCAGAGGTGGTTAATACCACCTTCATTTATATATTCGCTCTTTTTATTTTAGAGATTTATATATATTTGTTATCTGATTGAATATAATCTTTTCTGGAAAAGTAAAGCAAGTGATAATATCATATATCTGTTTACCAATAATAAATGGTGCAAATAATACAAATATAAATGCGGTAATCCACGATATAATTTGTATAGTATCCCATTCATCAAAATCAAAAATACCCTCTGGTTCTTTACCAAGACACACATTTTTAAACAACCAATATGATGTATACAACATAACTACACCAATTACCAACCACATGATACTTGTTCCAATTTCATAATTGACACATCGTTTACTCAATAATTGAATATAAGGAACAACATTCTGAGAAGACCAATTCATTACAATTCCGAACTTCTCACATAAAGCATTTAGAATTTTAACAATTTCATCTCCCATTTACATATTCTCTCCTGTCCATTCATCTAAATCATACATTTTATCAATCTCGTCACGTAACAACTCTTCTTTTTTAGACAACCTAGTTCTTTCGCTAATACTATCACTTTTATTTCTTTTCTCATGTAATTTCTCAAGCTCATTGAATATTTTTCGTTCTCTTGAAATCATGTCCAATTCATCTACTACATTAATATCAATTTTTTCTCCACACCAAGGGCAGTATTTAATTGGATAATTTTTAATTATTTCGTAATCATCTTCATAATCCTCCACATAATCAAAATTCAAACACATCTGAGGATGTCCTTGATAATCCCAACCCTCAATTCGCGTCAAATCATCATTAGTGAATAATGTCATAGGATTATTTTTCATTTCATCGCAACACCATTTTATAGGTTTATATTTGTATTTATTACATTGAGAAAGCTTAATTTTTACTAAGTCAATTTTCATTTATATATTCTCCTTTTATGAGGCTATTAACTTTATAAATCAATTCCGTTGGATCGCTCATCATACGACATATAAATTCGTCATTGTGATAAACATCATATACATCATCGAATTCACTTCTTCCCCAACAATCGCATCCATTTTCGACTTTATTTTTCTTTATTGTGAACATTTTACCCTCAATTACTCAGCATCTCTATTTTACTCTTCAACATTTTCCAAGAGATTCACATAATCATCCGTATCTATTGTCACTTTTATAGCAGTTGAAAACTAAATTTCATCTGATCTTCCGTTCTGCAAATTTCCTTATGTTTATTGAGATTTTCGGAAATCGCATGAAATGGAATTTTGTAGAATTTTGAAGCTTCTGTAATTGAACTGAACTCCAGACCATCATTTAGACATTTTACTCTCTTTGAAGCTTTTTCTTTTGCACTTTTCCAATTTTCTTCTCGTCCCCATCTATAAAATTCTATTCCTTTATCATAACTCATGAATCCGTAGCTTCTCTGTCCTATTACATATCCGATCATTTTCTTCACCATCCTATTTTATTTATTCCACTTATATATTCGCTTATCAAATCAAAACAAGTTTTGTATACTCTGGTTTAAGATTAGATTTACGCCAAACAGCGTGCATATATTCGATAGAATCTGTTCCACCTCGTTTTGGTACACCGTTCTTATCATAAATAGTAAAGCCAGCAGCATCTTTTTTATCTGTAAAACTAATTCTTTTGTGATGTACAAAACACCATTCAGGCATATATTTATTAAAGAATTCTTCTTTATTCTTTCCACCAAAGAAATTCAGTCTTAAAAGCATAACAACATATCCATCATCAGCCACATCATTGATCGCCTTTTCAATAATTGGAATTGCATTTCCGAAAGGAGGATTTGAAATAATCATATCTGGTTTATATCCAAGATTTGTTTTTAGATAATCGCATTTGTGTTCAGCCAAACTATCTTCTCTAATATCATATGTACGAACATCACTTTTACCAAATACATTTTTAATAGCAACAGGATAACTCATTGGATGATATGCTTCTTTATCTGTCTTTAAATTTCCACCTGCTGTAGAATCTACGATAATTGAATTATTCCAGTCGAATGAAATTTTATCATTAAATGCTTTTAGGAATAGTTCAACATCTTTTACTGGTGTAGTGTAATAATCAGCAATATGTCCATCTCTTGAATTACTTCGTTTTGTACTACTCATTTATATATTCTCCTTATTTATCATTTAAAAGAACTACTTTATAATCGTCTTTTACAGCGATGGTCACTCTCTCTGAAACTTTCCATCTGAGTCATACAGGGATAAGAAATATCCGTTTTATCATTCCTGAACCTCATACAACTAAAATATTTTGTCGTATTAATATTCTTCTATTCTAATATTTTCCAAGCGACAATTGCACTTCTATAGAAATACTCTGGATCACCAGAATAAAGCTTTCCTCTAGTTAAATATTTGCCATTATTGATTATCTCACCTATATATTCTCTCCGAGGAAGAAGTAAACAATCATCACTTGAAAGTAATTTTACTTTTGTATTCAATGGACACAAATTCATATCATAATTCCACTTCATATTCTATCCAATCTTAATCTATATTATTTTAAAAATTTATCTCTATAAAATAATTTTCTTAAAGTACAAATGTCTTTTGGAAGTGAGTCAATATCCTCAGCATTATGTAATTGTTTGACCCATGAATAATATTCATTAGCAAGTGAAGTTGTTAGAGCAGCAATCTTTTTAGTATAACCATTTTTGATAGCTTCATGAGAAATAGAACGCATAAATTTCCAGAATTTATAATATGCAAGTTTTAACTTTACCATATATCCAGAGTTGTCTTCGATTACAAATCCTTCGATGTTTTTACCATTATATTGATAATTATCCTCTGTAACATCAAAATACCATTCATAAAAATCCTGCCAATTTGCAATTTCATATGCTTTTTCTTTAGGTGTTAAATCCAACTGATGAGCAACATCGCACATTGTTTCATATTCATATTTCTTAAAATCCATCTGATTATAAACAATATCCAATAAAAACAATTTATTTACAGGATATCTAATAACATGAGGATCATGCTCCATATCAACATTTTCAAACACAAATGAGACATTATTATCTTTCGCATACAGCTTCATCTTTTCTCTGTTTTCAGGCGTAAGTTCTCTATAAAGAGCCTCTTTTAACCATTCTGCGAACTGACTATCAATAGTAGACTTACTTGCAATAAATAAATCGTCATTGTATTCATCATAACTAACGATACCTAAATATCCATTTTCTTTTACATATGCAGTAACAGGAAATTGAAGTTTATTCTGTAACATATTTAGTTTAGTTTCTTTACGCTCATTAATATTAAAGAATTTCTCATACGCTCTCGCAGCTACTTTATTTTTATAGGTATCAATAAATAATCCTCTGGCTTTAGTAGTCTGATCGTCCCAAACCTTACCATAAAACGCATCTTTTGTGAAATTAAAAGATGAAATATTTCCGAATTTCTTTTCCTGAATATATTTATTTGCTCTTAATGAATTGATTAAATCTGCAATGGAACCATTGGTTGTAGAATTTTCTTCTTTAACTTCTGGTACTTTAAATACCTCATTATGAACTTTTACTTCATGAATTCCATCTTTATCCAACTGAACACATCTTAAATCTCCACCAAATTCTACTCTTCCTTCCAGATTAAATACTCTATCATTTACACGAATCGGAACCTGCTTAATATTTCTATGTCCATGAATTTGATAATATTTATCTGGCATTTCATTTACAAATACTTCAGCTATTTTCTCAGCATCCTCATATCCACCAACACCATGAATCATTTGATCTGTCGCAACAAATGTAAGATTGTCTGGTATATAACTTAGACCTCCATGAGTAATTAAATAAATATTCTCTCCATATTTATAATAAGCACACTGTCCAAGTTTTCTATATAACTGACGAATATCTTTTTTATCAATTCCTGCTGCATCTAACTGTCGTTTTGTTACAGTCTCAAATTCTTTCGACCAACTTTTACAATCATGACTATAGAGTTTTAACCAAATTTCATGATTTCCCTCTAATAAAAGAACATTATTCTTATCTTTTATGGAAATAAGATATTGTAGCGTTTCTACATTCTCGATTCCTCTATCGATATAATCCCCACAGAAGATATAAAACTCATCATCTTTAATTCCACCATTTTCATCCAGATATGTTTTTAGTGCTGTATAACATCCATGAATATCTCCAATATGATGAATCTTTTTATATTCTGATAGATCTATTAACTTCATCCAGATTGTATCTAATTCATCTGGCTTGATAACTTTGATTCCAGATGGAACTTTCTGTGTTGCAAAACGCTTATACATGTTATCAATTACTTCTTCAGGAACTCTTTTCAATTTATCTCTATTTGCATTTCTTCTTTTGGTTTCATCAATTGGAATATCAGTAAAATCTACACAATAGATTCTATAACGATAGTCCTGACACATCTGTTTATATCTTGTCATTTCAGAAGTTTTAGAGTTCGTAGCATCAATTACTGTAAATTCACCCTTTTGCATACGAACCTCTAGTAATCTAAATAGTGTATTCCACACAGTTTTATCATTATTCTGACTGATTCCTACTGTTCCATCAGGCTTCATAACTGGACTCTGACATAATAATCTAATATCATCTGCTGATAATGTATATGGTTTTAATCCATTTTTGTGAATCCATGTTGATTTTCCGCAGCCAGCAGAGCCACGTAGTAATAATAATACCCTCATTTATTTCCTCTCTTCTTATGTGTACTATATATTGTATATAGATGTATCTCAAACAACAATATATAGTGACAAATTTCCAATGAAACTCAAATTTCCTTCGGTCTTGATTTATATACTGTATATAGTGTTAGATATCTTTTTCAATCACTATATATAGTATATGATTTATCCCTCATCAACAAAAACTAATCTATCAATATATTCTCTACCTTCATTACGGAAAATAGGAATATTTGTATCAATAATCCAACGACTTCTAAATGCAACGCTCTCTACCGGTTCATCCACATCTGTTACACAATCAACTTCTACTTCTTCGCCATTGTCATTAACAGCATACTCTTCTTTAATGCAGCAACTTCCTCTCTTCTGATAAGTCGGTAAATCATTCCAGTTAATACCTTTCTGAGTCATAAGCATATCCTGAATATCATTACATGACTTATTCTGTAATTCTTTGTGTGAGAAATTGGCTTGACCAACCATCTGAATTGAGTTACGAGAAGCGTCTAATTGTCTCCAGTAGATCAAATTTGTCACTTCTTCTTTTGGGATATTAAAACAACGACAATCAAACATTGCTTTACCAGCTTTAAAAGCATATGTTTTTACTAATTCATCAACGTTCTCTCTATGTTCTATTTTATCTCTATAGAGTTTACTATAAATTTTAGAAAATGATTCATTAAATACCATCGTAGCCATACTTGCAGCAATACTACATAATTTATCAACTCTATAATTGAAAAAACAATCTGTGTTCAATTTATCATAATCTACAAGCACTAATGTAATCTCATCACTCTGCTGATAGGACAATTTACATCCTTGAATATTTTCGCATAAATATTTGGCTGTCTCTTGCATTGATTTTATAAACACTTCATCAAATGGTCTTTCAAATCCTTTTGTGAAGCTATGTCCAGCTCTCATATCTAGTCTCAAGATTACTGGCATTCTACGCTGAAGATAATATCTATTTCTTTCTTCGTAGCCTTTCATTCTTTTTGCTAAATCACTTGTATCCATATTATTCTCCTTTATCATTACCATCTGCTTATATATCTACTATCTATAAATAACTCTTCTTTTGGTCTTGGATTTTTTAAATCGCTACTATCTAATCTAAGTGGATTGCCATAATACCCATTCCATGAACCACAACCTCTTACATTTACCTTTCCGTCAAAAAAGATATTAGTAATTCGATATGCAGGTTTATCACAACATTGCCAATAACTGATTTTGAAGCAGTTATCCTTATTTACATTCTCTAAATATTCTGGCACAGATCCCCAAATCTCACACTCGTCATTGATTTGCTTTAATGTATATCCTTCATCAATCATCTCATTAGCCTTCTCAATTCTTTCATGTCTTATTTCATGTGCTAATGCTTTTTCAGGTGTGTCAAACAATTCTCCACATTCAGAACACATATATTTAATTACTTTCTCCAATATTTCACCTCCTCGCAAGAAATTGAAATTTACTTCGTTTCTCTCCAACTGATACTATAATATGGTTCATTATATTGAGTCCCCGTTTTAACTTTATAACCAAGTTCCTCTAATTTCTTTCGTGTTTCAGGTTTTAAACAACCAT